>JABLTO010012315.1_pt1 | contig 14146 bp, 9 predicted proteins | sample 7160091 | NCBI WGS metagenome assembly JABLTO01 (sample SAMN14651225, study PRJNA627086) | human gut metagenome | isolation source: feces | host: Homo sapiens
AATATGGATATGTCCCGGGGTTAGCGGTAATTCTGGTTGGAGAAGATCCGGCGTCGCAAGTTTATGTGCGGAATAAGCATCGTGCATGCACCAAAGTAGGAATGTATTCGGAAGTACTGAAATTGAGTGCGGAGACGACCGAAGAAGAGCTTTTCACGCATATCGATCGGTATAATGCGGATCCGCGTATCCATGGATTATTGGTTCAGTTCCCGGTGCCGGGGCATCTTTCTCAGCAACGCATTATCGAACGGATTGCTCCTGAAAAAGATGTAGATGGGCTTTCTTTGGAAAATGCGGGAAAATTATTTGCGGGAGGTAAGGGATTGGTATCCTGTACTCCTAAAGGAATTATCGAATTGATTAAACGGACAGGCGTCGCAATGGCCGGGAAACAGGCGGTAGTAGTTGGCCGCAGTAATCTGGTAGGAAAACCGGTTGCTATGCTGTTGCTTAAAGAAAATGCTACGGTAACGGTTTGCCATTCCAAGACGGAAAATCTTGCGGACATAACTTCGCAAGCGGATATTTTAGTGGCGGCGGTTGGAAAACCGGGCTGCATCCGAGCAGAGCATATCAAGCCGGGAGCAGTGGTCATTGACGTTGGAACTTCCAGAGTGGAGGGTAAGCTGCGGGGAGATGTTGCTTTTGGTGAGGCAATGGAAAAAGCGGGCTATATAACGCCGGTGCCCGGCGGAGTAGGCCCAATGACGATTACTATGCTGTTATATAACACATTGGAAGCTGCGGAAATGCAGAGACAAGCGGAGTAAAGCTATGGAAGTCCGGGAAAAACTCATTCAATTGAAAGATTTGGTCGAACATCGTTTATCGGAACTGCTTCCGGCAGAAGTGCCTGAACTGCTGCGGGATTCCATGATGTATAGCTTATTGGCTGGTGGTAAGCGGTTGCGGCCGGCAATGCATTTATTGGCGGCAGAACTGGTAGACGGGCAGGTCGGGCAATGCCTGGATATGGCTTGCGCGATTGAGATGATACATACTTATTCATTAATTCACGATGATTTACCCGCTCTGGATAATGATGTGCTGCGCCGGGGTAGAGCAACTAACCATGTAGTTTACGGAGAGGCGCAGGCAATTTTGGCTGGCGACGGTCTGTTGAACTGTGCTTACGAAACGATGCTGCGCAATGCGCTGCGTTATCCCTCGCAGGCAGACAAATTTTTAAAAGCAATTGAGATAATAGCGAAAGCTGCCGGAGTTACCGGTATGATAGCCGGTCAGGTAATGGACGTAGCGCTGGAAGGGCAACAGGTAGATTTTTCGCAGCTGCAATATATCCATGCCCATAAAACGGGAGATATGATAACGGGTGCATTACTTTCAGGAGCAGCTTTGTTTACGGAGAATGCGGAGCTGTTGGCATCGGTGGAAAGTTATGGCCGCAATGTGGGCTTGGTATTTCAAATTGTGGATGATATTTTGGATATTACCGCCGGAGAAGAGCTGGGGAAGTCACGCGGGAAGGATGCGGAGGAAGGCAAAGTGACATATCCTTCTTTGTTTGGAGTTGAAAAATCCAGACAAATAGCAAAAGAGAAAACAGAAGCGGCAAAGGCAGCATTGGCTCCTTTTGGAAACAAGGCAGATATGCTGTGCCAATTGGCAGATATGATGCTGGAACGGAGTATGTAAGTATGAAAAGGCAAATTGCAATTGATGGCCCTGCAGGAGCCGGGAAGAGCACGGTTGCCAAAGCTGTGGCACAAAAACTGCATATGAACTATATGGATACCGGTGCCATGTATCGAGCGGTGGCTTATGATTTGCTGCGCAGAAATATTTGTTTGCAGGATGTGCAGGCAGTGGAGCAGGCCATGGAAACAATGAATCTGGAAGTGACCTACCGGCAGGGAGAGCAGCGGGTTTTAGTCGATGGCGCGGATGTGACGCCGTTTATTCGTACGCCGGAGGTTTCCAGAGGAGCTTCTGCTGTGGGCGCGGTGCCTGCAGTGCGCATCAAACTGGTTGAGTTGCAGCGGAAAACAGCGGAAAAATATGATATTGTGATGGACGGAAGAGATATTGGCACTTATGTGCTGCCGTCTGCCAAAGCTAAATTTTATATTACTGCTTCTTCCGGAGTACGAGCCCTGCGCCGTCAAAAGGATTTACTTGCTGCAGGGCAGGAAGTGGATATACAACAGCTGGAGCAGGAAATTATTGCTCGCGACAAGGCGGATAGCGAACGGGAATTTGCACCGCTGCGCTGTGCAGAAGATGCCATTTATCTGGATACTTCGGAGATGGACGCCGATCAGGTCATCGAATTTGTTTGCAGAAAAATAGAGGAAATCTATGGGTAAAGCATTTTATTATGTGGCAAGAGCAATAGTCAAACCTTTGATTTGGCTTTTGTATGGTGTCAATATAAAGGGAAAAGAGAATCTGCAATATACTGGGCGAATGCTCATTGCATCCAATCATACCAGCATGGTGGACACATTGCTGATCGGTTGTGCAGATCGGCACCAAGTGCATTTTATGGCTAAAAAGGAACTGTTTTCCAATAAATTAGGGGCATGGTTTTTTAAAAGCCTGGGGACCTTTCCGGTGGATCGCGGTAAGGGCGATATCGCAGCGATAACTGCAGCGGGAAAAATATTGCAGGAGAACCAGACTTTAGTGATTTTCCCGGAAGGTACACGCAATAAAGAACGGCAATGGCAGCTTGCAGAATTTAAAAACGGTGCGGCGTTGATTGCATTGCGCAATGATGCTCCCATATTGCCTGTTTGTATTGTAGAAAAGCCAAGGCTGTTTCATCGCACGAAAGTAGTAATAGGGGAGGCGATCTGCCTTGCGGATTGGATGGATGACACGCTTTCCCGTTCGGAAAATATACGGCGCATTTCAACAAGGCTGAGAGACACCATTTTGAATTTACGGGCAACGGCAAATGACAGGGAGAGACCGTCATGAAAATCATTCTGGCTAAACATGCGGGATTTTGCTTTGGTGTAAAACGGGCGGTCAACAGAGCATTGGATTTGGCAAAACAGGGCGAAAATGTGGTTACCCTGGGGGATTTGATCCACAATAAGCAATTTGTGGCCTATTTGAGAAAAAATGGAATTTGTACAGTGGAGGAAATAAGTCAGGCTGCGCAGGCCGGCAGCAAAGTGCTGATCCGTTCTCATGGGGTGCCGCCTTCTGCCTATGCGGAACTGGAGCAGCAACAGGTGGCCTATGAGGATCTGACTTGCCCTTTTGTAGAGCGCATTCATCGCAGAGTATATGAACAACAAGCCTTGTTTGATTATATTATCATTGTAGGTAAGAAAGACCATCCGGAAGTAGTGGGTATTTGCGGATGGGCAGGCGCAAAAGCCTTGGTAGTGGGCGATGAGGAGCAGGCAAAGGCACTTCCGCGGCTGGGCAATGTATTGATTGTTGCGCAGACGACGATTACTCGAGAATTGTTTGATACAATTTGCAGAATAGTGGAAGCGAAAGCACAGCATTGCACGGTGTTTGACAGTATTTGTGAAACAACTGCGCTCCGGCAGAAAGAAGCGGCGGAAATTGCCCGCAAGAGCGACGCGATGCTGGTTATTGGAGACAGACAAAGCTCCAATAGCAGAAAACTATATGAAATCGCAAAAAAATATTGCCGTAATGCTTATTTTATTGAGGATGCCAGTGAAGTTATACTTGAAAACTTTACAGAGTGTGATATAATTGGTATAGTTGCCGGTGCCTCTGCACCGGATTGGATAATCAGGGAGGTATGCACGCTAATGGAGTTAGAAAAAACTCAGGTTACAGAAGAAACCGCAGCGGTAGAAGCAGAAGCAGCACAGGCTGCTGAAGTTGTTGAAGCTGCACCTGTTGCAGAAGAAGTTGAAACTGCACAGCCCGTGGAAGTGGAAGAATCCAGCTTCGCGGAGGAAATGGAAAAGACGTTTGTCAAAATCAGAAGAGGCCAGTTTGTAAAAGGTGTTGTAGTTCATGTTACTGATGAAGAAGTATGCGTCAACATTGGTTACAAAGCAGATGGTCTTATCAAGAAGGATGACTTAACACTGACAGGTGATGTTGCACCCTCTGATTTGTTCAAAGAAGGCGATGAGATCGAGGCAGAAGTTGTCTCGCTCAATGATGGCGTAGGAAATGTCGTTCTTTCCAGAAAGAAGATTGAAAACCAGGTAAAATGGAAAGAGTTTGTAGAGAACCTGGATATGGACGCGATTTATGAATGCGTTGTCACCAAAACGATTAAGGGTGGCGTATTGACCAAGTTTAATGGTTATGAAGCATTTATTCCCGCTTCCCAGCTTTCTCTCAAATATGTGGAAGACTTGAGCGTGTTTGTTGGTAAGACGCTGCTGGTTAAGATCATTGATGTGGATAAGCGCCAGAAGAGATTTGTACTGTCCAATAAAGAAGCACTCAAACAGCAGATTGCTGAGCAGGAAAAGATGATTTTTGCCAGCTTTGAAAAGGGTTCCGTTGTGCGCGGTGTTGTTAAGAGACTGACTGATTTTGGTGCCTTTGTGGACGTTGGCGGTGTGGATGGTCTGCTGCATATCACAGATATCAGCTGGGTTCGTATTAAACACCCGAAAGATGTTTTGAGTGAAAATCAGGAAATTGATGTTAAGATTCTGAATGTTGATCCTGAAAAGAAGAGAATTTCTCTTGGCTATAAGCAGCTTCAGCCCAAGCCTTGGGATTTGGTTTCCGAAAAATACATTGTCGGCGAAACAGTGACTGGTAAAGTTGTTCGGATCGCTCCCTTTGGCGCATTTGTAGAACTGGAGCCCACGATTGATGGCTTGGTACATATTTCTCAAGTGACCAACAGAAGAATTGAAAAGGTAGAGGATGTTCTTTCCCTGGGTCAGGAAGTGACGGCTAAGGTTTTGGAAGTCAATCCTGAAAAGAAACGCATCAGTTTGAGCATCAGAGCTCTTATGCAGCCTGAAAAGCGTGAAGATGCTACAGAAGGCGAAGAAAAAGTTGAGCGTAAGCCCAGAGCAAGAAGAGAAGAAAGATCCTTTGTGATTCCGCCCAGAGAAGAGGCGACGACTTCGTTGGCAGATCTTTTCAAGCTGGCAGAAGAAGCAGGCGAAAATAAGGAAGACTAAATAGTCAAAACAGAAGTATAAAATCAATTGGGAGACGTTCTGTAAAGGAATGTTCTCCCTTTTTTCAATCCGTATATTATGCGGCAGGAAACAAGTCGATTATTGGACAAAATCAAAGATAATCAGTAAAGCAATAGCATAAAAAAGAGGAGGGATTAGAAGATGATCATTCAAAACGTGCTGATTTATGATGCAGTGCATCGGGAACCTTATGTTGGGCATATTCGTATAGAAAACGAAAAGATTGCTGAAATTGGCCCGGATGTGAGCCGTAAGGGCGAAGAAGAAGTCGTTGAAGGCAGAGGATTGCGGGCGTATCCTGGATTTATTGATGCGCATAGCCATATTGGATTGGATGGATATGGCGGGCCGACGGGCGGCAGCTATGATTATAATGAAATGAATGATATTGTTTGTCCACAGTTGAGAGGGCTAGATAGCTATAATCCTCAGGATGCAGCGATCCCTATGGCATTGGCTGGCGGCGTGACGACGGTTTGTACCGGGCCGGGTTCTGCTAATGTGTTGGGCGGCACCTCACTGGTTATAAAATTATGGGGCAACAGTGTGGAAGAAGCGGTTATGGTACCGGAAGCAGCTATGAAATGTGCATTTGGAGAGAATCCCAAACGCTGTTACAAAGAAAAATGTGATTCGGCAAGAATGACGACTGCAGCAAAATTGCGGGAAGCACTGTTTTTGGCAAGAGATTATATGCAGCGGAAGGAGGCTGCCGATGGAGATATTGCAAAGGCACCTCGATTTGATATGAAAGCAGAAGCACTGATTCCCGTGTTAAAAGGGGAGATGCCCTTGAAAGCACATGCACATCGAGCGGATGATGTGATGACGGCGCTGCGTATTGCAAAAGAGTTTCATGTACGCATTACGTTGGAACATTGTACAGAAGGGCATTTGATTGTAAAAGAACTGCAGGAGGCAAAAGTTCCGGTGGCGGTTGGTCCTACCCTGACCAGTGCTTCAAAATTGGAACTGATCAATAAATCTTGGGAAACTCCGGGTATTCTGGCAGCTGCGGGAATTCAGGTTTCCATTATTACCGATGCCTCTGTCATTCCGCAGGAATATCTTCCGATGTGTGCAGGCTTAGCTGTAAAAGCGGGGATGGATTCCTTTGAGGCATTGAAAGCAATCACTATTAATCCGGCTAAGCATTTAGGTGTAGAAAATCGGATTGGTTCGCTGGAGGCAGGCAAGGATGCAGATATTGTGCTCACGGAAGGAGATCCGCTTTTTACGGATTCTGTCGTGAAAATGGTATTTCTAAACGGAAAAGCAGTTGTTGGAGCATAAATAAATCTCAAAATTGAAATATCACGAATCAAAAAAGAGGCTGTAGCCTTTAAGGGCAGCAGCCTCTTTTTTGATTAGAAGTTGAATTTATTGATGGGTATATAGCTTATAATAAGCTCCTTTTTGTGCCAACAGTTGTTCATGAGTACCGCTCTCTATAATTCCGCCATTGCCAATGACTAAAATCAGGTCAGAATTGCGAATGGTGGAAAGGCGGTGTGCAACGATAAAGCTGGTACGATTTTTCAGTACAGTAGTAATTGCCTGCTGGATCAATTGCTCAGTTTCAGTATCGATGGAAGAAGTAGCTTCATCCAATACAAAAATACGAGGATCGGCCAATATGACACGGGCAAATGAAATGAGCTGTTTCTGGCCTGTGGAAAGGCGAATTCCACCTTCACCAACCTGGGTATCATAGCCATCTTTTTGGGCCAGAATAAACTCTTCTGCGCGAACCATGCGGGCGGCGGCGCGAATTTCTTCTTCGGTGGCATCTTTACGGCCAAAAGCTATGTTCTCTCTGATAGTGCCCGAAAACAGATGCGGTTGCTGAAGCACATATCCCATACTGCTTTGCAGCCAGAGCTGGGAACGTTGACGATAATCCACTCCATCAATTAATATTTTTCCTCCGGTAGGCTCATAAAAGCGACAGATCAAATTGATGATAGTACTCTTGCCCGCACCTGTTTCACCTACCAGAGCAATGCTCTTGCCGGCCGGTACATGAAGATTAAAGTCTTTCAGCACAGTCTCTTCGGGAATATAGGAGAAATCAACATGCTCGAATGTGATATCGCCGGAAATGGGCGGCCAATTTTCCTTTTTCGGCGCAAGGCTGTCTCCATATACAGAGATTACTTCAGGGCTGTCTACAATATCTTCCGGTGTATCTAAAAGGGAGATAACGCGCTCGGCAGAAGCTTGTGCATTCTGCAATTCAGCAAATTTTTGAGCCAACTGCTGGATGGGGTCAAATAACTGTGTAGTGTAGGAAATAAATGAGGAAAGCGTGCCGAAAGTAATCACGCCTTCCAATACCTGTCCACCACCGATTTGCAGCGCAAGAGCTGTGCCGATAGCGCTTAAAAACATGACAATCGGCATAAAAATGGCATTCAGACCGGAGGCCCTGGCGGATGCATGCCGCATATCACTGGTAAGTTGCTTAAAATCATCGAAATTCTGTTGTTCACGAACCAGCGTTTTGGTTGTCATGGCTCCCATAATGCCCTCGTTATAGGCGCCGGTAATGCGGGAGTTGATGCTGCGGACAATGCGGAACTGGCGTAATATTTTGGTGCGGAAAAAAACAGCAGTTACAGCCAGTACCGGTAAAACGGCCAATGTGATCAACGCCAGCTTGACGTTAAGCGCGAACATAGAGATAATACAGCCGACAATAAAAGTGAGTGAAAGCAATATGTCCACAATACTCCAGGCTACCATTTCGGAAAGCCGGCCGGTATCGCTAATGACCCGGGCCATGATGTACCCAACAGAAGTCTTATCATAGTAGGAAAAAGAAAGCTTTTGCAATTTAAGAAAACATTCCTGGCGAATATCGTAGGATATGCGCATTTCCAAATCGCTTGCCCCCATGACAAAGAACGTAGAACACAGGGATTGCAGGAGGATTACAGCAATGGTGACGGCTATATAAATGCCTAACCCGTCTACAGTATGCTGACTGACAAAATGATCAATTGCATATTTGGTGAGCAGGGGATAGAGGATATCCACAAAAGAAACGACAAACAGACAGAGGATCACTCCACTCAACAGTTTTTTCCAACGTAATGCATATTGCAGTAGCCGTTTCCAAACGTTGAAGTCTACTTTTTTTGTAAATTCTTCTTCTTTAATGTAGCTCATGCTTGTGCGCCTCCTTCCTTTCCCAGGCGGAATTGACCTGTTGCTTCCTGAATGTTGGCAATGCGGCTATAGATTCCGCCTTGCTCCATCAATTGCTGATGTGTACCTTCTTCAACCAACCGCCCTTGATCCAATACCAGTATTTTATCTGATTCCATCAGCGTAGTGATGCGGTGGGAGATGATGAACGTAGTGCTTTGGCCGCGAATTCGGCGTAATGCTTTTCGAATGGCCAAGTCAGTTTCAGTATCTACGGCACTCATGGAATCATCAAAAATAAGAATGGGTGTTTTGCGCATCAACGTACGGGCAATAGCTACCCGTTGTTGCTGCCCGCCTGAAAGGGTGACGCCACGCTCACCCACCAAGGTATCATAACCTTTATCGAATTTGAGGATGACATCGTGGACGGCAGCTACTTTGGCGGCGGCATAAACTTCCTGCTCATCTGCAGAAGTATCCGTAATGCGGATATTATCCAGTATAGAGCGGGAATAAAGGAAAGGCTCCTGAAGCACAATGCCGATGTGACTGCGCAGGTGCTTATGCTCAATGTCATTGATGTCGACACCGTCTATGTAGATATGCCCACCGGAACAGGTGTACAGCCGCTGCATCAGCTGCACCAATGAAGATTTTCCGGAACCTGTTGCGCCGAGAATGCCGATTGTCTGCCCGGCTGTTGCTTCAAAACTGATGTCTTTCAGGACTTCGTCCGGATAGTCGTAGCCAAAATTGACATGTTCAAAGCGAATATTTCCTTTGATTTCCGGCTGCAGAGCCTTGCCCGGTTCTTTTTCCAACGGTGCGGAAAGGATGTCATCGATGCGTTCCATGGCGACAGTGGCGCGGCCCATATCCGCCAGAATACGGCCTAATTGTCTTACCGGCCAGGTAAGCATGCCTGTGTAACTGGAAAAGAGCAATACGTTACCAAGCGTGAATGTGTTGGTGGTTGCCGCCAGATATACGCCTACCGCTGTGGAAAGGGCAATCTGCAAATATCCCAATGCATCGGTGCCTCCCCAATAATAGGCGAGCAACTTGAGTACTTTATAGGTAAGATTGCGATAGCTTTGATTTTTTTCGGTAAACTTGTCCAATTCACTTTTTTGCTGCCCGAAAGCGCGGACAACGCGTACACCGGTCAGATTCTCCTGTAATACGGAGGATAGCTCACCCTCTGCCTCGTCTGCTACCACAAATTCGTTGCGTACCTTTTTAAAATAAAAAAAGGAAATGGTAAACGTAATGGGCAACGTGCTCATGGATATGAGCGTAAGAGGTACATGGATGGAAAACATAATGACGGCGGCGATGGTCACCCGGGTAACGGTGCGCACAATCTCAATCAGCTGCATGCTGACAAATCGGCGGATGATTTCTACATCTGAACTACAGCGCTGTACCAAATCACCTACGGAAGTATGTTTATGATAATCGTAGGGGACGTTTTGCAGATGCTCATATAATGCATTGCGTAAAACCATGGCCGAACTTTCCGAAGCATGGTTGACACAGCGGGCGCGTATATACGAAAAAAGACCGTTGAGCAGCGTCAATGCCAGCATGATCAATGCACAGATATACAGATGACTGCTTAGAAAATTGCGCCCACCCCAAGCGGCCACTGTTTTTTCCAGTAATGGGGATAAAGCAACATCTTCGCCTGCGATGACAAAGTCGATGGTAAAACTGGTCACCATAGGGATGGCATAAGAAAGTAGAATGGTGATCACTACGGCAATGATCGCACCCACAAGATAGCGCTTGTAGCCATCTGTAATCCTGCCGATCAATTTCCAGTTGATACGGCGCTTGTTTTTCTGACTCAAATTCACTCACATCCTTTCTAATTCAAAAACCGGGCAAAGGCAAATTCCTTCCCCCGAGCAGCAGGAAAATGCACGTACCCAAAGCACTGATATACATTTATATTATATAGGATGAAGCAGAGTGGAGGTCAATCCCTTTTCTGACACTTTTTGTATATAATTTTCCTGCAATTTGTATAAACGCAGGTTAAAATCCTTTGGCATTGGTTATTTTAGGAAAATAACAGTTTTTTTCGAGAAAATGTATAGAAAAATCCCCATAGGTGTGCAAAAAAAGAAAGATTGCATATCGGAAGGAAGTATGTTAATATGTATATATTAAATTACTATAAAAGTATCTTGAATTAGGAAAGTCAAAAAATGTAAATATTTTCTAAAAACAGGCAGAAAGCGCCGGAGGTGTTAAAAAAAACTTGACTAGGTATTTCCAAAATGTTAATATAATCCTAACGTAGGAAATGCTAAGTTTGCATCGGCATCGGCAGGGGCAGTATGGAGGGCTTGCACAAAGTTCGAAGGCTGAATAAAAAGACACTTATCGGAACGGTGATAAGTGGGATGTTGATGAAAACTTTTTTTGATTTATGGAATTTACAATTTTATATATTTCCCAATAAAAAAAACGATGGTGGTGATGTAAGAAAATGTCAGTACTTTTGAAGATGGAAAAAATCAACAAGCTTTTCCCTGGCGTACGCGCTCTGACTGACGTTGACTTCGAAGTGAGAAAAGGCGAGGTTCATGCTCTGATCGGCGAGAACGGCGCTGGAAAATCTACTTTGATGAAATGTTTGACAGGTGTTTACAAAGCGGATAGCGGAACCATTACTTTCGACGGTCAGCCGTGGGAAGTAAGCAACCCCAAGGAAGCTACGGACAAAGGTATCAGTATTGTTCACCAGGAATTCAACCTGATGCCTGCGCTCAGCGTAAGAGAGAATATCTTCATCTCCCGTGAGCCCAGAAAATGCGGCGGCCTGCTCATCGACGATAAGAAGATGAAAGAAGAATGCCTCAAGCTCATGGAAAGAGTAGAGTTCAATCTGGATACCGAAGCAGAAGTTGAATATCTCTCCACGGCACATTGCCAGATGGTCGAGATTTTGAGAGCCCTGCTCACCGACGTTAAACTGCTGGTATTGGACGAACCGACTTCTTCTCTGACTGCTGATGAGACGGAGCTGTTGTTCAAAACCATCCGTACTTTGAGAGACAGAGGTGTTTCGATCATCTATATTTCTCACAGACTGGATGAATTTGAGCACATTGTCGACAGAGTTACCGTTTTGAGAGACGGACATACCGTAGGTACAGAAGATTATGCAAAGCTGGGCCTCAACGATATGATCAAGATGATGGTCGGCCGTGAAATTACGGAACAGTATCCGGAAAGACATGCCAAGATTGGTGATGTTGTCCTCGAAGCAAAGAACTATGTAAGCCCCGAATTGCATGATGTATCCCTGAAAGTAAGAGCCGGAGAGGTATTGGGAATGTCCGGACTCGTAGGTGCAGGGCGTACGGAATTTGCAAGAGCGATTTTCGGAGCAGATCCTTATAACTCCGGTGAGCTCTATTTGAAGGGCGAGAAGGTAAATGTTAAGTCTCCTGCTGATGCAGTTAAGCTGGGCATTGCTTATCTGTCTGAGGACAGAAAGAGAGATGGCCTGATGCTGAACCAGGGCGTTGACTTCAATACTTATATCGCGAACCTGCAAGAGTATTCCAAGTTTGGTGTCGTGAACGACAAGAAAATTGATGCGACGGTTGCTGACTTCGTTGATAAGCTGTCTGTAAAGACGCCGAACTACGAACAGTGGACGCAGTTCCTCTCTGGTGGTAACCAGCAGAAGGTTCTGGTCGCAAGATGGCTGTGCAAGAAGTCGGATGTAATCATTTTCGACGAGCCGACCAGAGGTATCGACGTTGGCTCCAAGTATGAGATCTACAAACTGATCAACGAACTTGCAGAGCAGGGCACGGCAATCATCATGATTTCTTCCGAAATGCCGGAAGTTTTGGGCATGAGCGATAGAATCATGGTTATGTATGAAGGCCGTGTGACCGGCGAAATCGGTATCGAGGAAGCAAATCAGGAAGTTCTGATGCACATGGCTTCCAATACGTATGAGCGCTATAAGAAAGAGTTAGAGCAGGAGGAAAAATAAAAATGGTTGCTGAAAAAGCAAAAAAGAAAAAAGTTGAAAATCGCGGCAGTGCAAAAGGTCAGCAGATTACAATGATCTGCGTTATCATTGCCATTTGTATTCTCTGGTCTATTATGACCCCGTACTTCCTTACGATAGATAACTTTGTAACGGTTATTCACACCATGTGCGTTACGACTATTGCTGGTTACGGCATGACGGTGTGCTTGATTAACGGCGGTGTTGACCTTTCCCTTGGTTATACCATCTGCTTCTCCGGTATTACTACTGCAATGGTAATCTATGGCGATGGATCCAATAACGGTTCTGTTCCGCTGGCTATCCTGGTTGGTTTGATGACTGGTGTTGCTGTCGGCGCTATCAACGGTATCGTTGTTGCTAAGTTCGGCCTCCCGCCCTATCTTTCCACTCTGGCAATGCAGATGATCCTGAAAGGTCTTGCTTTTTTGCTGCCTGGCCTTGGTCCGGTTTACCTCTCTCAGGCAACCAACTTCAGATTTATCGCTCAGACAAGAATCGGCGGCGTTTTGCCCATCACCTTCATCTACGTTGTGGTAATTGGTCTGATCATGTGGTTCTTCTTGAGAAAGACTGTACTTGGCAGAAGATTCTTCGCAATCGGCTCCAATGGTGAAGCTGCAAGACTTTCCGGTATTAACCTGGCTAACACCAGAATTTGCGCTTATATCGTAACCAGCTTGCTGGCTTCTGTTGCAGGTGTTCTCCAGGCTGCAAGAATTAACGCTGGTACGCAGAATACCGGTGTTGGTATGGAAGGTGACGCAACGGTTGCTGCCGTTATCGGTGGTACCTCCATGGCCGGTGGTCATGGTACTCTGCTTGGCTGCGTAATCGGTGGTCTGTTCATGACGCTGCTCAAGAACGGCATGAACCTGCTGAATATCAACGCTAACTGGCAGTTTGTATTGATCGGTGTCTTCCTGATTATTTCTGTCGTAATCGACAAGATCAGAAGAGACGCAGCTATGAACAAACTGACCGAGTAATCTCGAATTTGAAAACTCCCGGTTTTCCGGGAGTTTTTTTATATGTTTTATTTATCTGCTTTACATAGGGATTTAAGATCTTTCATAAAGATATGGAGGATCTCTGGGTATAAACAAAACAGATGCAAAGATAAGTGAAATATATGACTGTACAATAGGCATTCTAATTATATAAAGGAAATAGGAAATGCCCTTATCCTTCTGAATATGAGATAAGATAATCATTTGTATCTGTTAGCTTTTGGTTTCTGACGAAACTTCGAAATGCACAATAGCTTGGGCTTATTATGAGAATTTCAGAGATTTAAGATAATGTTAAAAGCGAAAGCATGGTAGCAATATTCCATGGTAATATTGCGTCGCAATCTGTAAAGCAAAAGAGGTTTAGCTGTTTTCGGGTTAAGAATTTGCCCATTTTAATACTTCGAACAAATAGAGACGTCAAAGGGCGCGTTATAAAATCGATTTTCCTGCGAGAATAAAAATTACTGTTTTTTTAACAGTAATTTTTTACAATAAGTTCGTTTTTGTCTGAACTGATATGAATGTGTCGTTTTATGACGGCAAATGGCGTTTTTATAAAGAAGGGGGCGAATCTATCGTACTATCGTCTCAAATAGAAATATTTGGGAGGATTTCTCTGTGAAAACAGCGATTCAAAAGACACTTCGCGCGCTTGGTATCACACCAGAAATTACGATGGCTATCGGTTGATTCTGGCAGTAGTGCAGCTGTCGGTAGAAGATGAGGACCGCCTGCGTTTGGTCACCAAAGAGCTATACCGCTCGGTATCCATTCTCTGTTGCTGTCCGCTGGCAAATGTTGAGTGC
>JABLTO010183369.1_pt1 | contig 14116 bp, 10 predicted proteins | sample 7160091 | NCBI WGS metagenome assembly JABLTO01 (sample SAMN14651225, study PRJNA627086) | human gut metagenome | isolation source: feces | host: Homo sapiens
CCGGGTGCGGGGCTCGTCGGCCCGACGCACCAGAAAGACCCCCGCTGCTCCCAGCGCCGTACAGAGCGCCGGCAGCAGCAGGATGACCGCTGCAAACAGATAGACGTTCACATTGCATTCCCCCTTCCCACCGATGTATGCGGCGGAAAGGGGGAATGTGAAGAGAAAAAGCTCTCCTCATTCCGGCAGCTCATGCAGGGTAAATTCGTTTTTTGTTGTTTCCAGTATTCCCTCATCCCGCATTTTGCCCAGCTCTTTCGAGAGGGCGCTGCGGTCGAGGTTGAGGTGATCGGCCAGGCCCTGACGGTCGAAGGGGATGCGGAAACTTTTGCTGCCCGCCTTCGCGGCCTGATTGGAGAGATACAGCAGCAGCCGTCCCCGGACGGTCTTCGGGGCCGTGCAGAAGATGCGCTCCGAGAGGGCCAGGTTCTTGTGCAGCGAGATGTTGAGCAGGTTCTGCACGAGGACCGGCTGCCACTCGCTGTCCGGGTGAGGTGTGTGGACGAGGACATCCATGTTCAAAAAGAGCACTTCCGTCTCTTCCGCCGCCACCACGTCCACCATCATCGGCTCGCCGCAGAAGGCATAGGTCTCCGCGAACACCTGCCCCGCCGGGACATGGCTCAGGATGCTCCTGTTGCCCCAGAGGTCGATGTTCTCGATGTTGACGCCGCCCGCCTGCACGATGCCCACCTCGCGGGTGATACAGCCCGCCCGCAGAAGGACTTCGCCCTTCGCGTAGGTCTTGCAGCGCGCACCGCCGCAGGTGAACATCTCGGCCAGCGCCGTCTCGCCAATGCCCTGAAAAAGGGGCGTTTTCTGTGTTTTCACCCTCAGCGCCCCCTTTTACCGCTTGACGTGATAGACCTCGAGATAGACGCTCTTGCGCGTCTCGTCCAGCGTTTCCTTCAAACCACGGCAGAAATCTTCATCGTCCAGCAGCGCCACCACCTCGGGCGCATAGCGGGTGCCTCTCTGGGCGTGGAATTCGCCCAGCAGCGTATCCACCGGCTTTGCCATCGTGTAGCAGCGGCCGATATTATCGGTGGCCGCGTCCAGTGAGTCGGCCACGGTCAGAGCGTCCACGATGGGCTTGATGCCCGCCGGGCAGGGCGGATAATTTTTCGGGTAGCCGCCGTGTCCGTCGTAGAAGGTATGGTGGTAGAGCGCCGCCGGGGCCAGGTCGTCCTTTCCGCCCACATTGCACAGCAGCTCGTAGCCGAACACCGTGTGCCACTGGATGCAGGTAAATTCCTCGTCCAGCAGGCGGCGGTAGTTGTTGCCGATGTACGTGAACACATAGCTCTTGCCTACATCGTGGTAAAGGCCGCACTCGTAGGCCAGCTCACATATTTCAATGCGGCTGCGGCGGACTTCCTCCACCGTCTTGCAGCCCATGACGCCCACGAACAGCTCGGGCGACTTTTTGAGCATCTGCTTGACGAACACGCGGGTCAGTCCGGCCACCATCATGGAGTGGACATAGGTCGGCTTGTGGGCCACGAGAATATAATTCAGCAGGCTGCGGCGGGCTGTTCCGGCTTCGGCCTGCATCTCCACCAGCTCGCGCACGGCACGGCTGACCACACGGGAGTACCGATTCTGGGGTACATTGTTCAGATACCGCAAACTGCGGTCCATCACTTCTTCGGTGAGGTATGCCATCTCCCTCCGGTCGGCAGGCGGCATCTCGACCTCGTAGGCCACCAGATAAGACACCGCCGTGAGGTTCTTGTTGATGCCAGTATCGCTGTAGTCCTGGATGTCGGTGTGGTGGATGATGTCCAACAGCTCTTCCACCACCTCGCGGGCCGTACACCGTCCAGCATGGAAGCAGGCCGCCTTATAAAAATAGCTGACACGCCAGTTCTGCAGCCGTGCCTCCTCGCCCTTATAGAGCACCCGGTCGCGGTAGATGGCTTCCGCCGACTCCATCACCTTGGCGGCGACCACCGGGTCGTTGTAGTGGCGCAGATAGCCCAGCAGCGTCTCCCGGTCCATATGCATCGCATACTCGAATTTGCCCCACGGAAGGTCCGGGTCGAGCTGGTGGTAGTAAGGGTCGGTGATGATGCCCATCGCCTTGTCGAATACCTTCATGTATTCGGTGCATTCTTCCGGCGTACTGCGCGGCATGGACATCCGGCTGTTGCCCAGACAGCACATGATGTAGCCCTTTGTTGTCTTATCAAAGGACTCATACTCCGCAATATAGCTTGCACCCTCCTGAAAAAGGCCGCGCACCTGCGTCCCGTAAGGGTTGATGGCATAGTCGATGCCCCGGACATTGAGATAGTGGAGTGAAACCGCTTTTTCATACAGATAGCGGACGATGGCAGGCTTGTCGCCCCGAAGGCGGGCGTTTTCCAGCAGGAGGCTGTAGACCTTGTAGGCGATGCCGCAGTCCTCGCTGCTGTCGTAGTCGAACATCTTGTCAGCAAACTCCTGCAGGCTGGCAATTTCGGCACTCGTCAGCTCCGCAGGCGCACGCTGGAACACCAGCTCATTGAGGATAGCGTTGTTCTCCTTCATGTAGTCGAAGCACTTGATGGCGTTGGACTGGATGGTCTCCAGCAGCTCCTTCGCTTTCATATCCGGGGAGAATTTAGGCTGGGAGAGGGTGCGGACTGTCCTGAGATCTTCAATATAGCGCTCGAATCGTGCGTCCATCCACTCTCCCCCTTTTCCGTTTTTTCACGCTCTGCTGTTGGCAGAGTCTTGTTTCCCATAATAGTTTATTATACCGTCTTTTCAAGTTGGAATCAACTGATTTTTCCAACCGGTCCGTTTCTGACGCACAAAAAGACTGCCGTGCATCGTCTTTCTGCACGGCAGTCTTGTCAAATCGGATCTTCAGTTACGGTAGCAGCGGTCCTGGCCTACCAGCCAGTCCTCGCACAGGCGCTCGGCCTCTTCCCGGCTGCAGCTCACACAGCGGAACAGCCGCCCTTTCAGCGAGCAGTAAGAATAGCGAACTTTCGGCACCCCATTTGCATCCCGGAATGATTCCCATCGTTCCTGTCCCGGCATCAAATAGCTTTGTTCCATAGCTTTCGCGCTTCCTTTCCGGCTGCTCTGGCAGCACAACATGTTCATTTTATCACGTTTTGGCCGGGAGGGCTATTCGCTCTTTCCACAAAAAGCGCTCTGCATTTTATGGGAGAATGTGCATTGACAAACCGCGATTCAACAGCGTTTCTTTTTCTTCCAGACAAAATACCCGGCGTATAGGACGAATACCGCCAGCGCTGCCAGCGAGACTTTACTCGCCAGGGAATAACCGTCGGCCTGATAGACGAAATCGATGGTGTTCTCCCCCGCCGGAGCCAGAACGGCCATCAGCCCCTCGTCCACCCAGACAATGTCTGCCTCTTTGCCGTTGACGTAGGCCGTGAATCCATCGTCGTACGGTACGGAGAAGAAGACAAGGTTGTCCTTCTTCAGCGTGATCTCCGCATGGAAGCCGGAGTTGGTCATCTGGAAGGTGCTGCAGGCCGAGGCGCGGCGGTCGGCGCAGTCAGAGACGTAGGTGTCGTACCACAGGTCGTCCAGCTTTGCGTCGGGCAGCTTTTTGAGGTACTTGCCGTAGGTTTCGGCGTCCTCTTCGCTGAGCACCAGCGCCCGCATCAGGAGATTCGCGCGGGTATTTTTAATGGTCGCCTCGTAGGACTCCTCCGTAATATAGTAGTCGTAGGTAAAGCCCATGGGAACGTAGTTCTCGTTCTCGTAGAGCATGAAGCCGTCTTTGGTGTCGTAGTAGCTCCATCCGTCGTCCGCAGCGGCGAGGAAATCTTCCTGCTTTTCGGGCGTGGTGATGAGGTATTTGACGCTCAGCAGACCCCGCAGGGCGTAGTTGGAGAGGTCCGGCTCACTGCGGACATCCCGCTTGACGCCCAGTGCCGGGTAGAAGCTGAGGATGCTGGGCGCAGCCGTGCTGCCGAAGTATTGCAGGCTGCTCTTGTCGAGCCAGAGGCCGAGGTTGTCGTGGGTCTTGTAGGTATCCACGCGCCAGTCGCCCTCGGGCAGGTCATCCTTGAGCTTGATGGCAGAGGTGTACTGCTCCACAAGGTCGCTGTCAGTGTGCCACTGGCCGAACTTGCCGATGCCGATGTGTACCATGCTGAACACGCAGGCAAAGGCCAGCACCACTGCCGTCATCCGACGGGCAAAGGCCCTGCTCCCCCGCCAGCGGCGGCAGAGCAGGTGGTACAGGATAAGACCGCCGATGCCGAAGCTCAGGACGGCGACATACTGGCCGGGATTCTGCAGCACACCCAGCGACCATTCTTTGGTATCACTGTCCTGCACCGGCACCAAGGCAAACGCCAGCGTCGCGATCATCAGCCAGCCGATGCCCCGGACCGGGGCGTCCAGCTCGTCGGCGGAGATGTCGGGGCTTTCCAGCGCACTGGCCGTCATGGCGCAGAGGATGAGCACCGGCATGTAGTACCACCGGGCGTAGTAGCTGGAATTGAGGGCGTAGAAGGCGCTGTTGAGCACCGGCACCAGCGCAAAGATGGCGCAGGTGGCGACGATGCGCTTTTTGCTGTCGCCCTTCCGCGCCCGCCAGTAGGCCATCGCGCCGGCCAGACTGCACAGGGGCAGATAGGCCGACATACTCGTCCACTTGATGATGCCCTCCGACCAGATAGAGGTGATATAGGGCGAATCAGGCGGTAAGATCCAGCTCAGCAGGATGGCCAGATACTGCTGCACCTTCGAGTAGGTCAGAAAGCCCCAGCCCGACGACAGGTCGATGGTGCGGGGGTTCTGCAAAATGCTGAGTACCGCCGGCCAGAGCAGGACGAAGCCCAGAGCCGCGCCCAGCAGGCTCTCAAACGCCAGCCGGACGAAGAGGCGGCCATTCATCGGGAAATCTTTCGTCGTCAGCTTGCAGATGAAGTAGATGACGAGGAAGAGGACCTGTCCGATGAAGAAGAAGTAGTTGTTGAGCAGGTTGACGCCCACCCAGAACGCGAAGAGGCCGTAGTGCTCTTCCTGCTCGTAGAGCGTTTCGTCCAGCGCCCAGAGCATCCACGGAAAGAGGGCCACCACGTCGATAAAGTGGTTGAAGAAGACATTGTAGATGCTGAAACCCGAGAAGGCATACAGGCAGGCGCCCAGCACCGCGTGATCGGAGCGGCGGACATAGCGGCAGAGGTAGCGGTAAGCGCCGCCGCCCGCCACGGCAAATTTCAGCACCAGCAGCGGCACCATGAGGTAGGGCAGCCAGTTCTGGGGGAAGATGAGGGACAGCCAGAAGAACGGCGAACCATACAGGTAGAACGAGTAGGCGTTCATCGCGCCGCTGCCCAGGTCGGTGGCCCAGGAGAAGGTGTTGCGGGCCGCGCCGGCCATGCCGTCCGGGTAGCCTGCCCCCTTGATGAAGCCGTTCATGTAGCGGTAGAAGCTGATCTGCTGGCTGTTGAAATCGCCCGCGTAGTGGAAAAATCCACCGTCGATGATATAGAACGGCAGGAAGAATATCGCCGCCGTCAGCGCACAGAGCAGCATGGTGCGGAGCATCTGGTCCCGCCGCCCCGGCATATTGAGCAGCCGGGCATTTCCGGCCTGATTTTTTGAATCGTCCATCGTCTATCCTCTTTCCCCGCCCGGAGGGGCGGCACAGGCCCATCGCCCGCATCGTTCTCGCGTTCCAGTATAACACGCGGCTGTGTGGAAAAAAAAGAATTTTTGTGTTTTGCTTGACATTCGCCCGCCGGGCGGGTATAACCCTCTCAAAGACACTTCAAGGAGGCTGACATGAAGCTATACCCGTTCAGCGCCCTTCTGGCGCGGATGAAGTACATCACCCGGTGGAGTCTGATGCACTCCACCCGCCCGGAATCCCTCAGTGAGCACACCTGCGACACTGCCCTGATGGCCCATATCCTCTGCCTCATCGCGCGGCGGTACACCGGCACGCCCTGCCGCCCCAAGACGGTGGCGGTGGCGGCGCTCTAGCTCGATGCACCCGAGATCATCACCGGCGATATGCCCACGCCGGTCAAGTACAGCAGCCCCGGCCTGCGGGACGCCTACAAGGCGCTGGAGGCCGAGAGTGTGGATGCCATGACCCGTCTGCTGCCGCCGGAGCTGACCGAGGAAGTCAGTCCCTTCATCACCGGCAGCCTGCTGACCGCCGAGGAAAAGCGGCTCCTGAAAGCCGCTGACCGGCTCTCGGCCCTCGTCAAGTGCATGGAGGAGCAGCGTAGCGGCAACCACGAGTTCGATGCCGCGCTTCGTCAGCAGCGGAAGGCACTGGAAGAGATGCACTGCCCCGAAGCCGACTGGTTCATGGCGCACTGCCTCCCCTGCTTCACTCAGAACCTCGACGAGCTGACCCGCAGCGAATGATCACGGGAAGGGGACTTCCCGCACGTCGTCCGGGTCCAGCCCGGCCTTGCGCTGCTCTTCGAACACTGCCGCAATAAGCTCGTCCAGGTCTTCCAGACGGGACAGGGTGCAGCAGTAGCGGCGGAGGGCGGCAGCGCCCTTGAGACCCTTCATATAGTGCATGGTCTGGGCGCGGGCCTGGGGCATGGCGGTGTATTCGCCCTTCTGCTCCACCATCTCTTCCACCTGACGGCGGAGAGCGTTCATCCGGGCCTGCAGGTTCGGCTCCTTGGGAGTCGGCAGGCCCTCGATGGCGGCGTTCACCCGCTCGAACAGCCACGGATCGCCCAGCGCGGCACGGGCGATCATGACGCCGTCGCAGCCGGTATGCTGCATCATCTCCACGGCATCTTCCGCCGTGTGGATGTCGCCGTTGCCCAGCACAGGCACCTTCACCGCCGCCTTGACCTTGGCGATGATGTCCGGGTCGATGCCCGGGGTGTACATCTGCTCCCGGGTGCGGGCGTGGACGGCGATGAGTTCAGCCCCCGCCTGCTCGCAGGCTTTGGCGCACTCCACCGCCGTGATGTGGTCGGCGTCCCAGCCTTTCCGCATCTTGACCGTTACCGGGCGGGTGGTGTGGGCCTTGACCTGCTCGACGATGCGGCCGCAGAGGTCGGGGTCCAGCATCAGCTTGCTGCCTGCGCCGCCCGAGACGATCTTCGGGGCCGGGCAGCCCATGTTGATGTCCAGAAAGTCGAACTCGTATTCTTCAATGGCCGCTGCGGCCTCGCCCATGATCTGGGGCACCTCGCCGAAGATCTGCACGCCGTAGGGTGCGCCGTTGGGTTCGGCTTTGAGCAGGCTGACCGTTTTGTGGTCGTGGTAGACCAGCGCCCGGCTGGACACCATCTCGCTGACCGTAAATCCTGCGCCGTGCTGGGCCATCAGCCGACGGCAGGGCGCGTCCGTAAAGCCCGCCATCGGGCCAAAAACTGCCCGGTGGGGCAGGGTGATATTTCCGATTTTCAGAGAATCCATCTTATCCCTCGTTTTGCTTGACAATGGCTTGCAAAAGCTCTATACTATAAACAAGAAAGGCACTGTCTGCGAATGGTCAGCGTCCTTCCGGCATGAGATCAAAAAGAATGACCGCAGGCTGTGGGAGCGAGGCGGTCATTTCTTTTTGCTGTTAAAAATGATCCAGCTAATCTGAAACGTGATGTAGATTGCTCCGCCAAGAAGCGAGAGCAGCAATACGACCTGTTCAAACGTCATGGAACATCCCCCCTTTCGCACCATGCGTCAGGGGATAGCAAAAAGTTCACCTCCCCGGCGCAGGGCCGGAAGGGCGTGACCACCTACATTGCAGACAGTACCTTGCTGCATCGGCAGCACCTATAGAATATCATATTTCCCGCACGAATACAACACCCCGGCTGTCTGCAGGCCGGGGTGTTCGTCTTGTCTATTGCAATTTCTCCTGCTATACTTAGGGCAAAGGAGCGGCGGGCGGACCCCCGCCGGAGAAATGGCTATGGAGTATCGTGATTGGACGAAAAAAGACGGCAGCGGGCGGGACATCTCCACCTCGCTGCTGGGCTACGGGTGTATGCGCTTCCCCACCCTGCCGGATGGCCGCATCGACGAAGTGCGGGCCGAAAAGCTGCTGAACACTGCCCGGAAGGCGGGTGTCAACTACTTTGACACCGCTTTCCCCTACCACGGCGGTGAGAGCGAACCGTTCGTGGGCCGGGTCATTGCCAAGTGGCCTCGGGAGAGCTTCTACCTCGCCACCAAGCTGCCTCTGTGGAGCTGCAAGACCCTCGACGAGGCCAAAGACATCTTCGAGAAGCAGTTCGAGCGGCTGGGTGTGGACTACATCGACTTCTATCTGCTGCATTCCCTGCACAAAGCCCGCTACGATGCGGCCAAAGAGATAGGCATCGTAGACTGGCTCTGGAAGCAGAAGGCCGCCGGGCGCATCCGGAATTTTGGCTTCTCCTGCCACGACAACGCGGCGGGCTTCGAGCACATCCTGCGCGACCAGCCGTGGGACTTCTGCCAGCTGCAGTACAACTACCTCGACACCGATGACCGTGCCGAGGAGATTGCAGGAGACCGTGGCTATGCTCTTACCGAAGAACTGAATGTTCCCCTCATCATCATGGAGCCCATCAAGGGCGGTACGCTGGCACAGCTACCGCCGGACGCTGCCGCGCCGCTGAATGCACTGGACGCCGACGCCAGCGCGGCCTCGTGGGCGCTGCGCTGGGTGGCCAGCCACAAAAATGTGAAGGTCGTCCTCTCCGGCATGAGCGCAGAAGACCAGCTGGACGACAACCTCGCCACCTTCGGAGATTTCCGCCCCATGACCGACGCCGAGAACGCCGCCATCCGGCAGACTGCCGACGTCCTGCGCAGCCATATCAAAATCGGCTGCACCGGCTGCCGCTACTGTATGCCCTGCCCCATGGGCGTGGACATTCCCGACAATTTCAGCATCTGGAACAAGCTCGGGATGTTCGGCAATAAGGACGCCATCCGCCAGCAGTGGACAGCCCGCTTCCCGGATGCCGAAAAGGCCATTCACTGCGTCCGCTGCGGCAAGTGTGAAGCCGCCTGCCCCCAGCATCTGCCGATTCGTAACGCTCTTGCAAAGCTCCAGACAGAACTGGACAATTTATAATGAGTGAAAGCGGGCGCTCATCTGTCTCTCCAGACAGGTGGAGCGCCCGCTTTTTGTTTAACCTACGTTGATGTGACCCACCGGGAGGACTTTTCGCTTGTTGTCGTCGGGCTTTGCCGTCAGGCTGATAGCCAGCGACACCGGGCCGACACGGCCCATGAACATACAGGCCATATATAGCAGCTTTGCGCCGGTGTTCAGCTGCCCAGTGACACCCACCGACAGGCCCACCGTACCGAACGCCGAGCAGGACTCGAAGATGCAGTCGATGACCGACACCGTCTCTGCGGTGTTGTAGTACACCACGACGGCAGAGCCGAACGCCGCCACCGCGCCGATGACGATGATGGTCAGCGCGCGGTAGACCGTCTTGGACTCGATGTGGTGGCCGCCGATAACGCAGTCGTCGCGGCCCTGTGCCACGCTGCGGATGGTCAGGATGAGCACCGCGAAGGTCGTCACCTTGACGCCGCCGCCCGTCGAACCAGGGGCCGCACCGATGAACTGCAGCACGCTCATCAGCAGCTTGCTGATGGGGCTGCAGGCCGCGAGGTCGATGGTGTTCATACCCGCAGTACGGGTGGATACCGACTGGAACAGCGCCGCCATTATCTTGCCCGGGACGGACAGGCCGCCCATCGTCCTGGGGTTCGACCACTCGAGCAGGGCCAGCAGCACCGCGCCGCCCACCCAGAAGATGACCGAGAACTGCAGCACGACTTTCGCGTGGAGAGAGAGCCGCCGCTTTTTGCGGTACTCCGCCAGCTCCACCCAGACCATGAAGCCCAGACCGCCGGCCATGATCATGAACATGACGACAGCCTGCACATAGTAGTTGTTGACGTACGGCACCAGCGAGGAGTAGGCGCCAAACCGTCCGAAGAGGTCAAAGCCTGCGTTGCAGAAAGCCGAGATGGCCGTGAACACGCTGACCCACACACCCTCTGCGCCGAACTGTGGCACGAATGCGAAGAGCAGCAGCACGATGCCCACGGCCTCGAAAGCCGCCGCCAGCTTGATGACGATCTTCAGCACCTCAGTGGCCTTGGACAGGCCGTCTGCCGAGACGCTCTCGCCCAGCAGCCGCAGGTCGCGGAAGCCCATCCGCCGCCGGGCCGCCAGCGCAAAGAAGCTGGTGAGGGTGACAAGGCCGAGGCCTCCCACCTGAATGAGCATCAGGATGATTACCTGCCCGAACAGCGAAAACTGGCTCCATGTATCCCGCACGACGAGGCCCGTCACGCAGGTGGCACTGGTGGCGGTGAACATGGCATCGATGACGCCCAGCCGCCCCGTCCTGCTGGAAATGGGCAGGGTGAGCAACAGCGTACCCACCGCGATGACCAGCAGAAAGCTGATGCAGATAGTCTGCGTCGCACTGCTGCCCGCCAGCCAGCCCTTGTTGGGCCGGCGTGTCCGCTTTTTGGTTTTGTTTTTTCCCATTGCAACCTCCCGGGGCTCCCCCGGCCAGCAGCCAGAGGGGCGAGTCGTTCTGCCGCCCCTGCGCAAAGTTTCCCGGCGCAGGAGCCTCTCTTTATAGGATACACCTTTTTTCTCTCCGATTCAACTTGATTTTGTGCGCTGTTTGCGGTATCATATCTGTGATGTGTCTCAGTAGCTCAGTTGGATAGAGCGTCCCCCTCCTAAGGGGAAGGCCGCAGGTTCGACTCCTGTCTGGGACACTACTTAAAGTTAGGGAAAGGTATTTTTAGCTAAAATACCTTTCCCTAACTTTTTTGTATTGTACTTAATATTTTTATATGCTACTATAAAGGTAGCCTTTTCGTTTATATCCTTTTACACGGAGGGAAACATCATGTCAAAAGCCACGATTAAAGACATTTATGCTGGAATGCCTGATGCGACGGATGAGATCAACACAAATCAGGGTGAACTTTTTCTTAAAAGTTTCGTTGTTCCACCCGAACTGCCTATTGACAAACTACTTGAAGGGAAAAAGTTTCTTATTTCTGGCTATAAAGGTGTTGGAAAAACGTCTGTATTATATTACTTGCAATCCGAGGCTCAACGCATCGACTCTTCAACCTGCACCTCTTTTATTTATTTCAAGCGAGATTTTGAAGAAGTTCGAAAAAGCAACCTTGAATCTGTTGCAAAAAAGCTAACCGCATTGATTGATGTCAGCGGAGAAATTCAGCCCAGCAAAGTAGAATATCTTCACCTTTGGCGATGGGTTTTCTTTAAAAAATTTGTCGACGACAATGTCAATTTTCATTTATTTGTCGAGGATAAAGCATGGGAAGATTTTGTCAAAAACGTAAATAAAATAAGTTTTTCGTCTCAAGAGAAAAACGTTATTTCACTCTCCACACTTAGCATCTCTATGGGAGCTTCTCAAACCAACGGTTTGTCTGCACAGGCCAGCGCTTCTTTTAATCGTGTTGCCACAAGTGATACTGCATTCCGAAATCTTGTTGACATTGTTGACCATTGCGAAGAGCTCTTTGGAACGCTTCAACGAACAGATATTCCATATTATCTCTTTGTTGATGAAATGGAAGCTTATTGCGGTGATTTGGAACTTTTCAAACGAGACCTTACATTGATTCGAGATCTACTTTTCACGATTCACCGCATCAACAGCCTTGGGAAAGTACATATTATTGCTGCGATTCGAAACGAAGTCCTTTACTCTATGGACCGCTTTATCCCAACAAAAGAGTTGAATAAAATCACTGATGGATATGGCGTTCCCATCAAATGGTCGTACAGCAACACCAATTCATATGAACACCCAATCATTCAAATTCTGATGAAACGCATCTCGATGGCAACTCCTGAAACGCCGCAAACATTCCACGATTGGTTTCCTGAAACTGTATACGGAAAAGCTACTGTAAATTATATTCTGGACAATGGATGGAATAAGCCACGTGACATCGTTCGTCTGATTACCGCTGCACAAAATGACAGCTTACATTGTAACGATTCATTTTTTACGCAGGCTATCTTTGATTCGCTTCGCAAAGAATATTCCAAGAACAGCCTTGCTGAGATTCGACAAGAACTTCAGACTCTGTATACCAGCGAAGAACTTGAGCTTGCTTTTCGGCTGCTGCGCGGTGGGCCGCGGACATTCTCTGTAGAATCCATTCCCAGACGCGCCGAAAAAGGCAGTCGTGCCAGAATTTTTTGGAATAACCGGAAAGACGACATCTTGGAAGATTTCTATCGCGTTGGCTTTTGGGGAAACATCAATCGATCTGTTCAACCGTTTGCTTGGAGATGGAATCATAAAGGAGACACCGGCGTACTCTGCTCGAACGGTTGGGAATTGACGATTCACAATGCGCTTTGTAGCGAGCTTTCTATCACATTCTGAGAGTTCGGTCTATACGCTGACAGATTTATAGCCACAAGCGCGAAGGACTTTTCTTTTAACGGGAAAGTTCTCCGCGTTTTATTTTATCTTCCCTGCGCAGTTTTCCACGTTTGACCCCTGTGCAGTTCAAAACCACAGTCATCCGGACACGACAAAGGCGGCTTCGATCTCTCGAAGCCGCCTTATCAACTGTGGAAGTGGAAACTCATTGGGTGAACTCAGTTTTCCAGCCAACCGTAATCAAATTCTGTAAAGTCATGGATGTAGTGGTCTGCTCCCAGTGCCAGCAGCTCGGACCCGTCTGCCGTCTCTCCGACGCCCACGATCCGGCCTGCGCCGTTTCGTTTTGCCAGAGCGATGGCGGTGACGCTGTCCTCAATGACCAAGCACTCAGAGAACGGAACACCCAGCCTCCGCGCAGCTTCCAGATGCATCTCGCCCTTGTCGGCATAGCTTCCGTCGTCGTACACGACGTCCTGTCGTTTCAGCCAGTGACCGATCGGAAACAAGTCAAAGTAGAAATCAACATTTGCTTTTATGGAAGCACTCGCCAGCGCGAACGGGATGCCGCGCTTCTGTAAGCATTGCAGCAGCTCTTCAGCACCTGCTACGAGGTGTAAACTGGCAGGATCGTTCCTGCATGCCTCCCGGTACAGCGCCTCTTTCTTTTCTGAATACTGCTGGCGCTCCGCAGGGGTGAGCCACGGGGCCATGTTCTTCAGGATGACATCATTGCAGGGACCGCAAATCTTCGTCGATGCAAGAGGGCTTTTATCTTCGGGATGCAGTTCATGATAGATCTTTGACCACGCCTCCATGTGGAAGCGGGTATCAAAGAACATCGTCCCATTAAAATCAAGAAGTACCGCGTGCATTGTGATTCCGGCTTATGTCTTAAGCAAAGATGCCGAAGAATGCGCCGACCAGACCGATGACCAGCAGCAGAGCGATGCAGGTAACGGGCTTCCAGTTCTTCTTCTTCATCAGGAAGAACAGGCCGAGGGTCAGAGCCAGAGGGATCAGCTTGGGCAGGACGCCATCCAGAATGCTCTGGATAACGATGGGGCTGTCGCCGTTCTCGATGACGGTAGCAACGGTGGTGCCGCCGTAGTTGGAAGTCAGAGCACCGACGATGAAGACGCCCAGCATGGAAGCTGCACGGGTGAACTCCTTAGCGTTGGCAGTCAGGATGTCGATTGCCTTGGTACCCAGGTTGTAAGACCAGTACATCAGGAAGAAGCGGCATGCGAACTGCACGATGTTAAAGATCAGCAGGAACAGGATGGGGCCAGCCAGCGAACCGTTGATGGCCATGTTCGAGGTGATACCTGCGGTGATGGGGACCAGAGTGAACCAGAAGATAGCATCGCCGATGCCGCCCAGAGGGCCCATAGCGGCGACACGCACGGCACGAATGGTTTCGATGTCAGCCTTCTGCTGCTCCAGAGAGAGGATGATGCCCATGACGAAGGTGACCAGGAACGGGTGAGTGTTGAAGAACTCCAGGTTGTGCTCCATGGAGAGCTCCAGGTCTTCCTTGTTGTCTGCGTGGATCTTCTCCAGACCGGGCAGGATGCAGTACAGCCAGCCGGCGGCCTGCATACGCTCGTAGTTGAAGGATGCCTGCAGGTTCAGGGAACGAAGCACCATCTTGTTCAGCGTAGCCTTATCCAAAGGCTTCGCGGGAGTCAGATTGTTGTAATGAGTTGCATTAGATGCCATCTTCGTCGTCGCCTCCATTCGCAGCA
>JABLTO010007512.1_pt1 | contig 14115 bp, 18 predicted proteins | sample 7160091 | NCBI WGS metagenome assembly JABLTO01 (sample SAMN14651225, study PRJNA627086) | human gut metagenome | isolation source: feces | host: Homo sapiens
ATATATGACAATGATAAAAAATTGACAATTTGTGGCATTTGCATAAAAACAGAGGTGTGAATATATGCAGGGTAAATAAAAGTGAGAAGATTAGCGAAATGAGCTGATTTGCGCAATGCGTAAAAAGGTGTTATATATGAATTGTCGATAAGGCAACAAAAAAAATGTGCCGGTGCAAAAAAAGTTTCATAAAAATTTGCGACTCGTCATTAAAGACGAGACGTAATAGCACTGTTAGCATATCGACATAAATGTCGAGACGCAATAGTAGACGTTCTTCATTGTGAAGAACCATAAAAAACGCTTGACTTTTGGAACTCATAAGTTATAATAGACTTATGGAACTCAAAAGTGAGGTGATTACATGAGTCCGAGAACTGGAAGACCAACAGAGTGTAGAAAAGACCATGATGTAAAAGTAAGAATTGATGATTCTACTCACAAAAAATTATTGCAATATTGCGAAGAACATGGAGTAACGAAAGCAGAAGCTATTCGACAAGGAATTCAGTTGGTATTACAGAAAAAGTAAAAACAGTCGTAGCACCGACCAAAGCACAAACGACTGTTTAGGTTAGAAGTTTCCTTCTGTAAATATTATAATGCAGATCGAAACTTCTTTCAAGAACCAAAAATTGAAAGAAGTTTTTTGAAATGGAACAGATTGAAAAAATGTTTTATGACTGGACAGATGATCAGACTGATAGCTGTGAATTAAGAGCAATGTATGTAAAATTAGAAGATGAACTTACAAAACAGATTGGTAAAGAAAAATATTCAAAGTTCGAAGATCTGATTATGGATTGTATACTTTGTGAGAGATTGGAAGCATTCAAAGGCGGTTTCAAACAGGCAACAAGTTTATGGAAGGAATGCCTTTAGGCAGCGGAGGTAGTGACATGGAATTAGCGAGTACATCAACACAGACACCAATCGAGATCGCACTTGGTATTGATAAAGATGGAATGACAACAGCAAGAAAGCTGTATGATTTTTTAGGATTAGCACCACAGCATTTTGCAAGATGGTGTAAAAAGAATATCAGTGAAAATGATTTTGCGACAGAAAATGAAGATTATTTACGACTCACCACAAGTGGGGAGACGCCGACAGGTGGAGTGGTAAAGCGAGAAGATTACAAACTCACAGCGGGATTTGCCAAGAAATTATCCATGATGTCAAAAAGCGAGCGTGGTGAACAGGCACGTCAATATTTCCTTAAGGTAGAAGAAAAATTGAAAGAGGCTACCCGTCGGGCTCCGATGACAGTTCCGGAACAGATCCAGCTTCTTGCAATGGGAAATGTGGAACTTAACCAGAAGGTTGACAATCTCGACAAAAAGATTGAGCAGTTGGAATACGATCTGCCGATCCTTGGCATTGAAATTGATAAAATCACAACAGCGGTGAAAAAGAAAGGTGTACAGTGCCTTGGTGGAAAGAACAGCAATGCTTATCAGGACAAATCACTCCGCGGAAAAGTATACAATGATATTTACCGGGAACTGAAACGTCAGTTTGGTGTCAGTACATATAAAGCAATCAAACGAAGCCAGTGCGACACAGCGGTTGGAATAATTACCGAATATCAGCTTCCTTATGTACTGGTGGAACAGGTACAGCTTCAAAATGGCCAGTTAGGTTTATGGGGCAGTACAGGAAATTAAATAATTGAGATGGAGAGAGCTTGGGAACAGGCTCTCTTTTATAATTCAGAAAGAAGGTGTTGACTATGAAGAAGCAGGGAAAAAGAGCAGGGTAGAAAGGCGGTGATCCAGAATCTCCCAGCTATGGGTAAAATAGCACATAGCACCCGCAAGGGTGTTTTTCTTATGTCCTGATTCATGTCATATTCGTCAGTGATGACGTAAAACATCAGCAAATGTCAACTGTAATCGAGACATAACTCGTAAAAATTGTAGAATGAAAGGAACAATGAGATGACATTAGAGGAATTATTAAAAGCACAGAATCTTACAGGCAAACAGGTAACCGCAATCATCGATGGTATGAAAGAAAATAAAATCTTCACAGCTTCAGAGGAAAATCTGGACATCAGATACGGAAAATTAAAGACCGATCATGATGCTTTGGTGGCAAAGGATGCAGAAAGCCAGAAATTGCTTGCAGAACTCCAGAAGGCGACAAAAGGACAGGACGCTGTTCAGGCAAAGATCACAGAGTATGAAGCAACCATTGCGCAGCAGCAGGAAGAACTGCAGCAGGCAAAAACGGAAGCTACATTAAAGGTGGGACTGCTTTCAGAAGGGGCAAAAGCAACTGACATCGATTATCTGATCTTCAAATTGAATCATGACAGCGACTGGAAGCCAGAGCTTGGCGAGGATGGTCAGATCAAAGGATTCAAAGACAAAATGGAGTCACTGAAAACGCAGTGTCCGAACCAGTTTGAGACAGCTTCCGGTGATGGTGATGACGGATACAAACGCATGGATGATGGAAAACTTCCAGACAGTGATGATCTGAAAGATTCTGTAACAAAAGAGGAATTTGCAAAAATGGGCTATAAATCCAGAGTGGAGCTGAGAGAAAGCAATCCGGATTTATATGAAAAACTGACAAAGTAAAAGAAAGGATGAATGAGAATGGCAGATTTAAGCAAAACTACAACACTTGTAAATGGTGACGTATTTGATCCACAGGTTGTGTCTGATATGATCAATGCGAAAGTGGAAAAGAAAGCGGTAATGACCGGGTATATCACAGTTGATAATACATTGCAGGGACAGCCGGGCAGCACGGTGACAATTCCAAAATGGGGTTACATCGGTGAAGCAAAGGAATATGCAGAGGGAGAGCCAATTGATAAGAGCAAAATGGCATTCACCACTGCCTCTTATGGTATCAAGAAAATCGGTAAAGGTGTCCGTCTGACAGATGAGGCGCAGCTTTCTGGTTATGGTAACCCGATGGGAACAGCAGTCAATCAGATCGCGATGTCAATCAGCGAAAAGCTGGATAATGATCGTGTAAAAGTCATGTATGAGTCTCCGAATATCGTAGACGATACATCTGCAGTAATTAAATATACCGCAATCGTTGATGGCGTGGATAAGTTTGGTGAGGAAGAGGACAGCAAAAAAGTAATCCTGATCCATTCCAAACAGAAAACACAGCTTCGAAAAGATCCGGATTTCATTTCTGCAGATAAATATGAGGCAGGTGTGATGATAAACGGTTCTATCGGCAGAATCGCAGGATGCGATGTTGTAGTATCCAACAAAGTTGAAAGCTATAAAGAGTGGTATAAAATCGACAGTGCCGGCAAAGAAGTTGTAGAAAGCGGTGGAGACGGAAGCACCAAGTTCAATCTCTCAGATGTTATCAAATCCCTTCCGTTTGCGAAAGTTGGTGACAAGGTAACAAAGGTGACTACAGAAGCATTTTTCAATCCGATCATCAAACTGAACAATGATGCCGAGACAGAGGATGATATGCCGGCAATTACTTACTTCCTGAAGCGTGGAAACCTTGTGGAGCATGACCGCGAACCGGGTGTTGCTGACGATATTGTCTGCACCGCTTATGGAATGCCGGCATTAACCAATGATGAGAAGGTCGTAATTTTAAAGGTTAAAGCCTGATCAGAAAGAGGTGAGCTCCGATGATTATGTCAGTGGAAGAATTCCGGATATACGTTCCAACGGCAGAAAATATGGATGATGGTGTCCTGAAAGGAAAATTACAGGCAGTGGAGCTTCTGATCCGGAAATATACGAATAATAATTTTCAGGATAGGAATAGGCGCTTTTATACTGGGATAGCAGATGGAGTATTCACCAAAGCATATCCATATATCAAAAAAGGGGATACAGTTCAGATTTCAGAATCAAAACTGAATAATGGGCTGTATCTCTTTTCAAATAATATGGAGCTTATGGATGAAGAACATTGCATGGTGACAAAAGTAGTGTACCCGATGGATGTAAAAATGGGAGCTGTGAATATGTTGAAATGGGATCTTGAGAACCGTGATAAGGTCGGAATACAGTCTGAAACAATCTCACGGCACGCTGTGACGTATTTCAACATGGATGGTGACAATTCTACCGTCGGATATCCAAAGTCCCTGATTGGCTTTTTAAAACCATACAGGAAAGCACGATTCTGAAAGGCGGTGGAACGATGATAGGTGGAAATACAATCGCACAGCTGCAGATCAGCACATCTGAGAAAACTGAAATTGGTGCCGGAGTGAAACGCTGGTCAACAGTTATGGAACTTTCCGGATTTCTGGATCTTTCCTCTGGTGATAGCAAATACACCACATACAATGCAAAGGTGCAGGAATCTTCCCATATCTTTATCTGCGACTGGAAGCCGGTTGATGCGTCGATCAAGGCGGAGAACAGCCGGCTGCTGGTAAATGGTGGTGTATATGATGTCATGCTGATCGATGATCCGATGGGATTGCACCGGCAGCTTGAAATCTATCTGCAGTACAGAGGTGGTCAGTAATGTCAGTGAAATTTGAAGATAATTCCATCAAAGTAAAGGCTGCATTGAATCATGCCACCATCCAGTGGCTGTACGAAGCGTCCGGTGAACTGGAAGCGCAGGTAAAGCGAAATACCAGAGTTGATACAGGACAGACAAAAGGATCCTGGACTTACAAGGTGGATGAAGCAAACGGTGAGGCAATGGTCGGCAGTCTGCAGGAAAATGCGATCTGGGAAGAGTTTGGAACCGGTCAGTATGCATTGAACGGTGATGGCAGAAAGACAGCATGGAAGTATCAGGACCATGCTGGAAATTGGCATATCACAACCGGTAAAAAGCCAACCAGGGCACTGAATAAGGCTTTCAATTCGTCGAAAGTGAAATTGAAGAAGCTGCTGGAAGCAATGCTGAAAGGAATGGGATAATGACAAATGCAGGATTAAAATTTATAAATGATGCGATGGCATCAGCACAGCTTCCATATGAATTTATGGAATATACATCATCCATTGATTCCATTTCTGCATACTGGGTAGGTGAATATAACGAGGTTGAGTCATTTAACGAAGACGGACAGCAGGAAACGCAGTTTATTCTGACCGGCACGGGAAAAGAATGGGGTGAACTGGAAGCGCAAAAGAACAAAATCAAAAAGTTATTCCCTGGCATACAGGGCAGAAGGGCAATTCTTGGGGATGAATCAGGGATTGCTGTTTTTTATGGAAATGCATTCCCGATTGCAACGGTGGATGGATTCCTGAAACGGATACAGATTAATTTAACAGTGAAAGAATGGAGGACAGAGTAAATATGGCAGCAGATTGGACTGAATTTGCAGTATCAGGTGTATCAGAGACCACACCGCAGAATATTATGCTTGGTGCAGGTACTTTGTATAAGAATTTTACTTATGAAAAGGCGCAGAGCAAATGGAAAGGCACCATTCTTGGTGCAACTTCCGGAGGCAATAAGCTGACAATCAAACCGGAGACAACAGACATCGCCGTTGATGGTGTTAGAGTTAAAGCCAAAGGTCTTGTGCAGAAAACTGGCGAGACAGCACAGATTGAGACAAACATGGTAGAAATCACAAAAGAATTTTTACAGTCAACTGTGATCGGACAGGCAGGCACATCAGAAGATACCAGATTTGATGTGATTGAATCCAAAGCGTTGATTGATGATTCGGATTATATTGAGAATTTTGCTTTTGTTGGATTTAAGACAAATGGCAGCCCGATCATTATCATCTTTGATTATGCGATCTGCACAGATGGTTTGGAATCTGAAAACAAAGATAAGGAGGCAACTGTGATCCCGGCAACGTTCCAGTGCGTAGCTAATCTGGTGGCCGGCGGCAGCACAAATAAGCTTCCATATCATATTTATGTGCCGAATGCGTCTGCGACACAGGCTGTTCAGAGCGTACAGAAGGCTGTAAAAGAGTAGGAGGTAACTGAACAATGAGTGAAACAGTTGTGGAAAAAATTGAATCAACAGTTGATAAAACTGAAAAAAAGTATGAATTGAGACCGTTGGCAGCTTCTGACCTGGGAATGGTCTGCAAGATCATTTCTGAAATCGGTGTGAGACAGTTCAAAGAGTGTTTCAATGTCGACCAGATCAAAGAAAGCATGAAAGCAGACGCGGATGGAGCTGAAGAAACAGAAGATTCCAAGGAGGCAAAGGATGCAAAACTGGAATCCATTGGTTTCAGTGTAGTATTTGACATTGCCGGTATTGTGATTTCCAATATCCCGGCAGCAGAAGCTGATATTCAGAAATTCATCGCTTCTCTGACCGGATTGAATGTGATGCAGGTAAAGGCATTGCCACTGGCAGACTATGGCGAGATCATTCTGGATGTGGCCACAAACGAGGATTTCAAAGATTTTTTCAAACGTGTCATGAAATTGTTCAATCGATAGGATACATCAAATATATGGATTTGCTGTCTCAAAGATATGCAGATCCATATTTGATTTTAGATGATTTTATTCGATTGCAGCAGCTTCATGAGTTTTTGGAAACGATCATGCAGAGCATTGCAGAAGAAAAGGTGCAGGACATCCGGTGGGAATATTATCTGCATAAGGTATGGGATATGTCCTTTGAAGAGTATGTTGCAGCCTGCGACAGAGAAGCAAGGCCAGCGCAGACACCGACATTGGAGAAGGAGGACATTGTGCAGATCATCGAGGATTCAAACAGTATTCTGGATGGATTTGTATTGGAACCATAATTCTGAAGATGGAAAGAAGGTGAGAAATAGTTGGAATTATTTAAACTTTTTGGAACGATTGCCATAAATAACGGCGATGCAAATAAGGCGATTGATGATACGACAGGGAGAGCTGAGAAATCCGAATCCAGAATGAGCAGTGCTTTTAAAAAGATTGGTGCTGCGATCACTACCTACTTTGCAGTAGATAAGTTGGTTTCCTTTGGAAAATCCGTAGTGGATACCACAGCATCTTTTGAAGATGGAATGCTGAAAGTACAGTCCTTGCCCGGAGCAACGCAGGATGAATACCAGAAGTTGTCTGATGCAGCCTTAAATTATGGCTCCACAACGGCTTGGACGGCTAAAGATGTTTCAGATGCAATGGGTTACATGGCTTTGGCAGGTTTTGATACAAATGAAATTCTGGAATCGACATCCGGAATGCTTTCTCTGGCATCTGCATCCGGTGAAAATCTGGCTACGGTTACAGATATTCTGACCGATTCCATGACGGGATTTGGAGACAGCGCATCGGATGCAAGTCGATATGCGGATGTACTGGCTACGGTCCAGGCAAAGTCAAATACCACAGTCGGTGATCTGGGAGAAGCATTTACCTATGTTTCTTCACTGGCAGGTACCTATAAGTATTCTCTGGAAGATGTATCGGCTGCCTTGGGAACGATGGCAAATGCCGGAGTAAAAGGCTCCATGGCAGGTACTTCGTTATCCAGTATCATTACTCGACTGGGAACCAATACCAGTGGTGCACGAGATGCAATTAAAGCACTGGGAGTTGAATTTTACAACCAGGACGGTACAGCCCGTAGCCTGGGAGATGTCATCAAAGATCTGTGTGATGCGACAGAGGGCATGGATGTGGAACAGAAAGCCGCTCTCGCATCAACGGTGGCCGGTGCGGAAGCACAGAAAGGCTTACTTGCCATTTTAAATCAGGGATCCGGAGCATATACAGATCTTCAGGAAAAGCTGAATAACTGTACCGGAGCGGCCAATGATATGGCTTCCAATATGGAGGCTGGTCTTGGCGGAGCCATCAGAAGTATGTCATCTGCATGGGAAGGGTTCAAAATCAATCTGGGAGAGAAATTTGAGGAACCTCTTGGAAATGCAATCCGGAATGCAGCATCCTGGCTGTCAGAAACGGCGACACCGAAGCTTATGGATTTTATTAACCGGGCAGTGGAAGGATTCGGAAAATTAAAAGAACACCTCCAGCCGGCCGTTGACAAGATAAAGGATGCATTTGATCATCTGGTAACAGCTCTCGCACCGATCAAAGAGAAAATAGATGAATATGTATCCAGCGGCAAGGCAGCGGAGGATGCATCAAATCTATTGGATACAGCATTAGATCTGGTTGTTGGTGCAATTGAATTGGTTGCAGATAGTATCAATGTCCTGAGTAATTTTATCGAAAATATCATTCAGGGATTCAAGGACATGAAGCAGTGGTGCAGCGAAAATAAGACTGCGTTGGAATTATTGGCAGTGGCAGCAGGAACGATTGCTGGATTGATCATTGCGGCGAATGCCAGTCAGATTGCCCTGAATGCAACTATGGGAATTGCAAATGGTCTGTTGATTGCTGGATCCGTAGCGGAAGGTATCATGAGTGCAGCAACCACCATCTGGTCTGGTGTGTGTACCGTAGCTACCGGGGTAACCACGGCTCTTGGCGCAGCATTTACGTTTCTTACATCACCGATTGGTCTCATCATCATTGCGATTGGAGCGGCGATTGCAGTAGGAATCCTGCTGTATAAGAACTGGGACAAGATCAAGGAAAAGCTGTCTGAACTTTGGAAACATGTCAAAGAGATATGGGAGAAGATCCGGACAGCGATTGTTGGGAAACTGGAGGAGATCAAAGAAAAAGTCGAAAGCGGATTCAATGCGGTCAAGGAAACGGCTGAGAACATCTTCAACGGAATCAAAGATTTTATTTCAACGGTGTGGGAAGGCATCAAAAATGTAGTAAAATTTGCACTTTTATTCATCGGTGAGCTGATGTCTGTAGCTTTCCAGATCATTACCGTTCCGTTCCGGTTCATCTGGGAGAACTGCAAAGACACTATCATTGAAATCTGGGATGCAATCAAAGAAAGAATTGATACCGTAGCAAATGCAGTAAAGGATGTGATCGAAACCGTATGGAAGGCCATTGTGGACTTCCTGACACCTATTCTGCAGGCGATATATGAACTGTTCCAGTTTGTATGGGACAAGATATCAGCAGCCATCACAACGGCGCTGACGATCATACAGACGGCAGTGACGACCGTATGGAATGCCATCGTAACATTCCTGACACCGATCCTGGAAACAATAAAGGGAGTTATCCAGACAGCCTGGGATGCTATCAAAGCGGTGATCACGACTATACTTGGAGTAATCCAGACAGTAATTATAACGGTATGGAACGCAATTAAAACGGCAATATCGACGGTACTGGATGCCATAAAGTCAGTGATTACAACGGTATGGGAAGTAATCAAGTCGGTTGTTACGACGGTCATGGGTGTCATTAAGGGTGTATTCACGGCCGCATGGGATGCAATAAAAACAGTTGTAAGTAATGCAGTTAATGGAGTAAAAAATATTCTGCGGGATAAGCTGAATGAAGCAAACGAGGTTGTAACGAATGTACTTGGCAAGATTAAAGATAAGTTCAAGGAGATTTTTGATAAAGTAAAAGATGTTGTCAAAAATGCCATCGATAAGATCAAAGGCTTTTTCGATTTTGAATGGTCTTTGCCGAAGTTAAAATTGCCGCATCCGAAGATTGAAGGCGAGTTTAGTTTGAATCCTCCATCAGTACCGCATTTTAGCATTGACTGGTATAAAAAGGCAATGAATGATCCGATTTTAATGACAAAACCGACTGCGTTTGGGATTAATAATGACGGACAGATCATGGCTGGCGGAGAAGCCGGTGATGAAGTTGTAAGTGGTGCTTATAAATTGAGAATGATGATTGCAGAGGCAGTTGCGGAACAAAACGAAGGTGTGATTACGGTACTTTCCAAGATACTGGAGGCAATTCTTACTATTGATGAAAATATGGGAGGAAATCTGCGGAAAGCATTGGAAGGTGTAGGCATTTCGTTAAATCGAAGGGAATTTGCACGATTAGTGAATGAGGTACGTTAGGATGTTGGAAGAATTTGTTTATAAAAACCATATGAATGAAGAACTAAGATTCGGAGAAGGAAGCATTTATGCCAATTCAAACGATCTACATGATTTTGCGTGGTCCGTAACATCAAAAAATAACAGAATAACGGGATTCGACAGGGGGATTGTCACAAAGACAGTCCCTGTTGTAATTAAGTGTACTTCGGAAGAAGTAGGCACCGTAATCCGTAATATGCTGTTTGAATATGCAGAAAAAGATGTGCTGTCTATGCAGTATGGAAAAATCAGCATTGGTGATTATTACCTTAAGTGTTATGTGACGGGTTCCAAAAAGACGGATTATCTTGTGGATAAAAGTTTAATGAAAGTATCCTTGGGGATTTCAACAGATATTCCATATTGGATAAAAGAAACAAAGAACATCTTTCGACCGTTGAAAGAATCAAAAACCGGAAAGAATCTGGATTTTAATTTTGACTTTCCATTCGACTTCTATAATGGGATGTCAAATATGGCATTATTAAACGAAGCAATCACGGATGCAGATTTTGAAATGGTAGTTTATGGCCCCTGTGAAAATCCGGAGATTCTGATCGGCAGCCACAAATACCATGTGAACTGTCAGCTGGAGACCGGGGAATATCTCGTCATTAATTCGCTGACAAAGAAGATTTATAAAGTCAAAAATGACGGCGAGCAGGTCAATCAGTACAACTTGCAGGACAGAGACTGGTATGTGTTTCAGAAGGTTGCTTCCGGAAGTCATTCCGTGTCCTGGAGCGGGCTGTTTGGGTTTGACATCACCCTGTATGAGAGGAGGTCTGAGCCAAAATGGACTTGATTCACGAAGATTCCAATCACGCAATGCTTGGGGCGATTGATCGATACGAATTGGATCTGGCATTCGGATTAGATGAAAACGATTTTGAGTGCACCATGGCAATTTCCGATCATTGCTGCAGTATCGGTGATTATCTGGCAATGCAGGATGTGGTGGCCGGGCATGTGAAATATACGGAGTACGGTGGTCGGATCGATGGTGTTTGCGTGGATACTGGAAAAGAGACGGTTACCTATTCCGGAAGGACCTGGCAGGGGATACTGTCCAAGAAGATAGTGTGTCCGGATGACGGGCAGGATTATCTGGTGTTATCCGGAGACGCCAATGAGGTGCTGGGATTTCTGATACAGCGCATTGGAGTTGGAGATCTGTTTGAGACATCCGGCGAGATAGCAGGCATCACAATCACTTCATATCAGATGGATCGTTATATTGATGCATACACAGGCATGCGGAAGATGGTAAAATGCGCCGGCGCAAAACTGGTCATGTATTATCGTGAAGGAAAGGTGCATTTGTCTGCGGTACCTTTGGTGGATTATAGCCAGGATGAAGAGTGGGATTCTGACCAGATGAATTTTCAGATTAGCAGCAATGAACGGCCGGTAAATCATCTGATCTGCCTGGGAAAAGGAGACCTCAGTGAGCGGATGGTCCGGCATCTGTACATGGATGCGCGGGGAAATATATCAGAAACACAGACGTTTTTCGGCGTGGATGAAGTGACAGAGACTTACGATTATTCCAACGTGGAATCAGAGGAAGAGTTGATTACTGGCGGTACACAGCGACTGCAGGAAACTTGGGCGGCAGCAAATACGTTGGAAACAGATTTTGAAAATAATACAGAGTATGATGTCGGTGATATCGTGGGAGCACGGGAGACAATTACTGGAGTTACGATAAAACGAGACATCGTGAAAAAGATACTGAAAGTCAACAGCAGTGGCATCAATGTAGAATGTCAAATTGGAGAATAGGAGCGTGATGAAATGGCAGTGGAAATTATTACAGGGCACACCGGAAAAGAACATGTGACAGCGGAAGCAGCCGGAGCATTACATGCCGGAGTGATCGGAACAGGGAAATACGTCTTGACCGGCGGCAATCAGTTTGCGGCGGAGATTGTGTCCAACAACTTAATTAAGATTAAATCCGGTGAGCTGGTCAACCAGGGACGGCACATGCGTATCCCGGTGAACAGTTATGAGGAAGTGACAATTCAGAATGGGGCACAGGGAATGCACCGGAGCGATTTGATCGTGATGCGTTATAAAAAAGATACCAGTTTACAGGTAGAATCGGCGGAACTTGTGGTGATCAAAGGGAAAGCCAGTTCATCCATTCAGACGAGTGTTCCGAGTTATGTCAATGGAAACATTCTGTCCGGAGCAACGCAGGATGATTTCCCGTTGTACCGGGTATCACTGAGCGGTCTGACGATTACAAGCGTGACGAAGCTGTTTTCTGTGTCGCCGACAATTGAGATGTTGTCGAAACGGATGGACGATATCGGAAAGGTCAGTACGGCAAAGTTATTAACAGAATTTCAATGTGAAACCAACATGATCACTAAAACGGCGGATGGGATGGTTTCACTGTCTGTGTATATGCATACGGGTGCTATCGGAGGCAATGCAGGAACGTGGTGGACTGCCGGCACGATTCCGGAAGGGTACAGGCCGAACAGCACTGTATATGGGACAGGCATGGTATGCGGAGATGGTTGGCTGAATGCGGTACCTACAGCTTTCATGATTTCTAATGGACTGCTGTATTTGTATGGACAGAATTCAGCAGCAACCATGCTGGTGATCAACATGACGTATGTCGCAATGGGAAGTGTGGTAGCATGAGAATAAAGGCACTGATCCGATGATTGCGATTGATGAGCCGATAGCGTAGGCAGAGGGGAGTGATGAAAAAAAGTGAATGATTTACTACTGCAATCATACTATGTAGCCCTCCCAATCATACTAACGGCATTGATGGGTTACATAGTATGGTTGCTGAAAAAGCAGAAAAGGGACAGGGATGCAAACAGCAAGGGAACCATGCTGCTTCTGCGTGTACAGTTGATTGAATATCATGATAAATATATGATGCTTGGAGAAATCCCATCTTATGCTTACGGGAATTTCAATGAGATGTATGATGCATATCATAAATTAGGTGGAAATGGAACGGTGACAAAAATGAAACAGGAAATTGAAGAATTGCATTTAAAAAAGAAAGGACAGTAAAATGACAGATTTAGGATTTTTAGCAGATTTCATGATTCCAGTAATCGTAGGGATTTGCCTGTGCGTAGGTTATGTGATCAAAAAATGGGTGAAGGACGTTGATAATAAATATATCCCGACAGTCTGTGCACTGCTGGGAGTGATCCTTTCTATCTGGATCAGCGGATGGAATGTTTCCCCTGCTGTGATACTGAGTGGATTATTCAGCGGTCTGGCATCCACAGGACTGCATCAGCTGTTCAAACAGTATATCGAAAAGAAAGAAGGTAATGAGTGATGGCATACACCATGAAAGAAATATGGGCTTCTATAACCAACTATGGAGCGCATAGAGCATTGCACAGTATCAGGTATATCGCTATACATTTTACCAGTAATGATGGAGACACAGCAGAAAATAACGGTAAATATTTTCAAGGCGAAAACAGGAAGGCATCAGCGCACTATTTCGTGGATGATACGACAGTTGTGCATTCGGTTCCAGATGATCGTATTGCTTGGTCTGTTGGTGGAAGTAAATATAACAACGGTGGTGGCCGGCTATATGGAATCGCCAAAAATGCAAACACGCTGAACGTGGAGCTGTGCGACACGATAAAAAACGGAACCGTAAAAGCAACAGAAGCGACGATCAATAACGCTCTGAATCTTGTAAAAGGGCTGATGAGCAAATACAACATTCCGGTTGATCGTGTAATCCGGCACTACGATGTCAACGGAAAGCCATGCCCAGCCTACTGGGTGGATGAAACACTGTGGGAGCAGGAGTTCCATGGCAGACTGACACAGCCAGACATCCCGGACGGTCTTGCCGATCAGGCGGCATCAGACGGCAACTGGTATTATTACAAAGACAATCAGGTCGCGACTGACTTCACCGGGCTTGCGCAAAATGTGAACGGCTGGTGGTATGTCCGGAACGGTGTGGTTAATTTCGGGGCAAATACCGTAGCTCAGAATGAGAACGGCTGGTGGAAAGTAACCAATGGCGCTGTTGATTTTAACTACACAGGAATCGCCCAGAATGAGAACGGCTGGTGGAGAATCGAAAACGGAAAAGTAAACTTTGATTATACCGGTTTGGCACAAAATGAAAATGGATGGTTCTACCTGCAGGGAGGCGCAGTAGACTTCAATTATACCGGACTGGCAAAAAATGATCAGGGCGTATGGTACGTCCGCAATGG
>JABLTO010075332.1_pt1 | contig 14114 bp, 9 predicted proteins | sample 7160091 | NCBI WGS metagenome assembly JABLTO01 (sample SAMN14651225, study PRJNA627086) | human gut metagenome | isolation source: feces | host: Homo sapiens
GCAAAAAAACTTTTAGATGATGCAGGATACAAAGATACAGATGGAGATGGAATCCGTGAGATGAACGGAAAGAAGATTTCTATTAATTATATCACTTATGAGAACAGAAGACTTTCTGACTTTGCACAGGCAATCCAGACACAGCTTGCGGACATTGGGATCGAAGCAAAGATTAATTCTATGGATGCAGACAGAGAATGGAATAAAATGGTAGCTGGAGAATACGATTTATGCGACTCTAACTGGATTACTGTAGGTAATGGAGACCCTACAGAATATCTTGCAAACTGGTATGGTAAATCAGATGCAAACTTCTGTAATTACAAAAATGATAAATTTGACAAGTTATATGAGCAGTTAGAAACAGAATTTGATGAAGCAAAACGTGCAAAGATTATTGAGCAATTACAGCAGATTCTGATTGATGACGCAGCTGTTGTTGTTCATGGTTATTACAACAGTTCAATGATCAGTGATAAGACAGTTACAGGAGCAGACATTCACACAGCAGATTATTACTGGCTTACAACAGAAATTGCTCCAGCGAAATAGGAGGTTTTTATGCTTAATGTTCAGGATATAACCGTAACATACAGCCAAAATCCAAGACCGACAATCGAAGGGTTTCATCTTCAGATGAAACCCGGAGAAATCTGCAGCATTGTGGGAGAAAGCGGCAGCGGAAAAACCACAGTAATCCGTTCTATTTTAGGAGTTTTGCCCGGCGGTGGAAAGGTAACGAAGGGAGACATTCTTTTTGAAGGAGAATCATTACTTCACTATTCTAAAAAGCAGTGGAGAGATTTAAGAGGGACTCAGATTTCCATGATTTTTCAGAATGCTGGAGCAATGATAAATCCTGTCCGCAAAATTGGGAGCCAGTATGTGGAGTATATCCGCGCGCATAAAGACATTTCCAAAAAAGATGCAGCAGATATGGCCGTTCAGATGTTAGAAAAGATGCGCCTGCCGAATGGAAAGCGTATTATGGATAGTTATTCATTTGAACTTTCCGGAGGTATGTGTCAAAGAGTTGGTATTGCAATGGCTATGACATTTGAACCAAAACTCCTTCTTGCAGACGAACCGACAAGTGCACTTGATGTAACAACGCAGGCACAGATCGTGCGTGAGATGATGGAACTTAGAGATACTTTTGGTACGAGTATTATTATTGTAACACATAATATTGGTGTTGCTGCGTATATGGCAGATAAAATGATTGTAATGAAGCAGGGAAAAGTTGTGGATTCCGGTGACAGAGAAGAGATTTTACATAATCCAAAGTCAGACTATACAAAGAATTTATTGCTGGCTGTGCCATCTTTAAAGGGGGAACGATATGTCTAAAGAAGAAAGACCTATTTTAGAAGCAAAACATGTGACAAAAAAGTTTCCTATGGCAAACGGAAAAGAATTGATTGCCAATGATGATATCAGTTTGAAGTTCTATAAAGGACGGACATTAGGAATTGTAGGAGAAAGCGGTTGTGGAAAGTCCACATTTATGCGGATGATGGTACAGCTTGAGAAACCGACATCAGGAAAGATTTTTTTCAAAGAAAAAGATATCACAAAGATGAAGGGAGAAGAATTACGAGCAAATCGCAGAAACGTGCAGATGGTCTTCCAAAATCCTGCGACATCCTTTAATCCTAAAATGAAAGTGCGGGATATAATTTGTGAACCGCTTATGAATTTCGGCCTGATTAAGAAAAAAGAGAAAGATGCCATCGCAAGAAAGTATCTGGAAATGGTAGAATTACCAGGAGACTTTGTTGATCGCTATCCACATAATATGAGTGGCGGACAGCAGCAGCGAGTAGGCATTGCCCGGGCAATCGCTTTAGAACCGGAAATCATTTTCTGTGATGAATCAACTTCAGCCTTAGATGTTTCTGTACAAAAGACAATCCTTGAGCTTCTTGTAAAGCTGCAAAAAGAAAAACAGATCGCATTAGGATTTATCTGTCACGATCTGGCGATGATATCAAGTATAGCACACCAGGTCGCAGTAATGTATATGGGAAATATCGTAGAAATCCTTCCAGGAGAGAAGGTTACGAAAGAAGCGATGCATCCCTATACAAAAGCATTGTTACAATCCGTATTTGATATTCATATGGATTTTTCAAAACCAATCGAACCTCTTGAAGGAGAAGTGAATGGAGCGATAGGAGAACAAAAAGGCTGCCCGTTCCAGAATCGTTGTGCTTACTGCATGAAGAAATGTCGGGAAGAAAAACCAGAATTAAAAACAGTAGGCGAAAAACACGAACTCGCATGTCATCTAAAAAATACGAATTTGTAGATTTCGTATAGACGAAAAAAGAAAAAATACCATATCCCATCTGCTCTGTAGTCGCTGTATTTAAGATGCTCATTCGCATCTTAAACACGCTCCGAAGCCGCATCTGGGATATGGTATTTTTTCTTTTTTCTGACTACTTTAAATCCACAGTTGGTGAGAAGGGGGATTAAATACTAATTTGAGGATCTAAAGAAACGAAAACCAGAAATTTAATAGAAAAGAAAATGTGAAGATAGTCGCTTCGTAGAAAATGCCTGTTCGGTATTTTTACTGGCTCCGACATCACATTTCTTTTCTATTAAATTTCTGGTTTTCTGTTCTTTGACTCCAGATGGAAATTAGTATTTTCGTTTTGGGAAAAATAAGGGGATTGCCCAGAAGACTATGGTTTTTATTTAGAATGAAAATCTCCAAAAGGAATACGCTTTCTGCTAAAATCCATAGCTCAAAGTCATAAAATATAATATTTATAAACAGTTTTTCTCTTTTTCCATAATTTTTTAATAGACAACAATTTGAATGTCAATCCTTTTGAATTTAATTCCATGGAAAATCATAACTTTCTGGAGAATCCCCTTTTCTTTAGAAAACTCAATGTAATTCAGCAGAAAGATGCTCACTTCTGGGGGAACTCCTTTTTTTGCACAAAATCCTGATTTCATCTGGAGCCAAAGAACAGAAAACCAGAAACTTTATATAGAATAAAATGTGATGTCGGAGCAAGTAAAAATGCCAGTCAGGCATTTTCTACGAAGCGACTATCTTCACATTTTATTCTATATAAAGTTTCTGGTTTTCGTTTCTTTAGTCCCTCAAATCAGGATTTTAATTTTCTTTCATTAAGGCAATAATACGTTCTGTTGCGTGTCCATCGCAGCTTCCCATGAATTTTTCTTTGAAATCAATGACTTTTTGTTTATCAAACTGTGTATCAATATTCTTGATGCTGTTTAAAAGCTCATCTTCTGTCTGAACAACCGGACCTGGTGTGAATTCAGAATAGTCATAGTAAAAGCCACGCCAGTCACAGTAGTTATCATAATCATATGCATAGAAAATCATTGGTTTTTCAAATAAAGAGTATTCAAATACCAGTGAAGAATAATCAGAGATACAAATGTCTGCACAACAAAGTAAGTCTTCGATAGAAAGGTACTTGGTAAGGTCTCTTGCAAAATGCTGTAATTCTTCCGGAATGATCGGTGGATTTTTGACGAATGGATGATGCTTACAAACGATAACATATTCGTTGCCTAATTCACGACAAAAACGTTCAAAATCAATACGATCCGGGGAGGAAGCAGTAGCAACATGACCTCGGAAGGTTGGAGCATAAAGAATAACTTTTTTATCTTTAGCTTCTGGCATAATTTCGTATAGTTTTTGTTTACGGCTTTCTACGAATTCTTTATCATAGAACTGGTCAGTACGGCTGACACCGGTTGCTTTTACAATCCCTTTAGGAAGGTGCATTGCCTCTTCATATGCCCAGATAACTTCAGGACTACTGACAGTTACATGAGTAAGGTTGCCATAGTTTGGATATTTATCTAATGTAGCAGCGGAAGAGCCGAATTTTAATTCTGCTGTACTGCGGCCAAACTTTTTAAATGCACCACAGGCATGCCAGAGGTTGATCGCTACAGTTTCTTTTCTTAATGGAATAGAAGAAAGAATTAAAGAAGCATCATCAACAAAGACATACTTTGCTGTTGCAAGTTCTTTGAGCATTTCATTAACGCGCTGTGTAAATTCGCGCCCACGGATAAAATTAAACTGTACATAAGAACATTTTAAATCATATTCGCCGGATTCTTCTAAAGCTTTATAAATAAGTTCAAATGAATTGGAAAGCTTTGTAAAACGCATTTCCAAAAACAGGACTTTATTCTCCTGTACAGGTTCAGTACAGTAGGAAGAATATACTTTTGGAAAATATACTTTGTAGCGATAGTGTTTGCGGATTCGGCGTAACTTTGAAATGAATTTCTTTTTGAATTTTTTTAATACTGACATAATTTATACATACCCCTTTGTATTATTTATTTATGAGCTTTAAATCAGAGAAATCAGATTGGCAATTAGTGCGGAGATGATTCCGATAGAAGAAATCAGTAGATTCCATCGAAAGAGAATATCAATGCTATATTGCAGATTCCAGTGAAATAAAACAGAAAGACCTGAAAGAATAAGAAATATAACCTCAAGAAGAATCAGGCCTTTGCAGGCAAGATGCATATCCTGTCTGCTTAATTCCATATTTAAAGAAATTCCCATAATGATATACAGGAATACAAACAGAAAGATTATATCAGAAGCTCGTAATTGTTGCAAGGCTTTCAGGGAAATTGCCCATCCTTTTTGGAAGGAAAAAGGGAGTGTTCTGATATTTTCCGGGAGAAACCGGCTGATAATATAAATAACGGTCGGTCCAAACAAGAGTGGACCGATCCCGATAAAAAACTGTCCTAAATCTCCCTGCAGTTTTTGTAAAAAGGAATGATTTTCATGGTGCATTTTTACAAATCCTAAAGTTCCGCCTGAATGAATCGCCTTTTTTGTGGTACGGTACAGGCAAACCTGATCAATATGGTATCCAAAGAAAAGTCCAAAGAGTAAATGTCCAAGCTCGTGAACAGGAATACCGATCAGATTAAAAAAGTCCATAATAAAATAGCCACACTTTTTGTTGGAAAAGTTTTGAATGGCTGAGTGTCTGCTTTTCCCGATAATAAATCCCAACAGGATTAAAACGAAAAGCAGCTTTAAATTAAGCTGTACGAAACAGGTAATCATATAAAATCTCCGTAAAAGTCTTCGTTTATATATACTTACTAAATATAACATTTAATATTGAATTTTTTGTGAAAAACGTATAGTATAAATATAATATAGTATTTTTTTCAAAATTGCTATAATTACTGAGGAAAAAGAGGGAGAGAAGAAATGAATCTTATAATCGGAGTCGTAGTAATTGGAATTATTATTGCTGGGATTGCCTTTTTTATGGCTAGTAAGTCTGATTCAAAGAATACTACGAAAGAAGAGTTACAAAGTACTGCGAAAAGAGAGTCACAAAGCAGGACACAGGAAGAATTGCAAAATACTGCGAAAAGAGAGTCACAAAGCAGGATACAGGGAGAATCGCAAGGTACTACGCAAAAAGAGTCACAAAGAGAATTACAAAGTGCTGCAAAAAAAGAGTTACAGAATATTTCGATAAAAGAAGAGACATCTGCAGATATGCAGGCAGTGAAACAAAAAGAGCAGTTATATCATTATATGACTCAGGAGCTGCAGAATTTGTTTTATGTTTATAATAAAGAGGAATGGAATCAGCTTAAAAAGCTTGGAGAGATATCTCAGGAATTATATAAGGAAAAGAATGATATTATTGAAGGACTTTCTACCGTTACGGGAAGAATGGTAAAAGAATACTTTACTTGTGTAGATTTCCGGGAAGAAGAAGGTAAACTTGTAGGATATGTAAATGATATCGAAAAGTTAAAGCAAGTGTTTTTACAGTTTATGATGCCGTTTTATCCGTATTATTACAAAGAGCTAAGCGAAGGGGGACTTCGTTATACTGCGCTTCTCCATCCGAATACGCTGCGTCTGTTCCAGAAGCTTACCGGTAAAAAGTTCAGACCAGGATATCGAAATCGCTATACCACAGGTGTTCGTGCTTTTGAGTGGGATAAAGATCGGTATAAAGTATATGGAAAAGATGGAAGACTTTTATGTGATGCTGTTTTTGGTTCGGATGGAATAAAAGAAGGTTACGGACAAAAGAAATATTTGGATAAACAACATCCAGAATGGAATATTGTGGAAGAAGGAATCTGGAAAGAAGGCGTATTCCAGAGTGGGATATTACGTTATGAATATAAAAAGTCTGTACAGTAACGCCTTTGTTGTGCAGTTTGCTTTGCAAGTTGTTTTATGATTCGCAGTGGAATTTATCACTATGTACAAAGAAAAGTGCATAAATTTTTGTATTTTCTTTTGAAATAGCTTGAAAAGCAGAAACAAAACCGATACAATAAAAAATGTGTGTGCAAGTTCGTGCGATAGTTCATTGCGCGATCTGCGGTCGAAAGATTTTAGTTATTTGGATTTAGTTAGGTATATGACTGAATAACAGGAGGTAAATAAAACATGTTTAAAAAATTATCAGAACAGTTAAAAGCAAACCCACGTACTATTGTTTTTACAGAAGGAACAGATGCCCGTATTCTTGAAGCGGCAGATAAACTTACAGCAGAGGGAGTTCTTGGTGTTATTCTTCTTGGAAAGGCTGACGAAGTAAAGGCAGCAGCAAAAGAAACCGGATTTAATATTGATAAATGTCAGATCATTGATCCGGAACAGTATGCTGATATTGATGCGATGGTTGATGAGATGGTAACATTAAGAAAAGGCAAGATGACACCGGAACAGGTTCGCGATGCTCTTTCTAAATCAAACTATTTTGGAACAATGTTAGTAAAGATGGGTAAGGCTGATTGTCTGTTAGGAGGAGCAACTTATTCTACAGCAGATACAGTACGTCCTGCATTACAGTTAATTAAAACAAAACCAGGTAACAAGATTGTAAGCTCCTGCTTTATCATGGTAAAAGGTGATAAGAAGTTAGCAATGGGAGATTGTGCAATTAACATTGCTCCAAATGAAGATGAATTAGCAGAGATCGCTATTGAGACTGCAAAGACAGCAAAAATCTTTGGTATTGATCCAAAGGTTGCTATGTTATCTTATTCTACATATGGCTCTGGAAAGGGCGAGATGGTAACATTAATGGCGAATGCTACAAAGAAAGTAAAAGAGATGGCGCCAGACTTAGATATTGACGGTGAGCTTCAGTTTGATGCAGCGGTAGCACCGGAAGTTGCAAAAGTAAAATGTGCAGGTTCTACAGTAGCAGGACAGGCAAATACTTTTATCTTCCCAGAAATCAGTGCAGGTAATATCGGATATAAGATTGCTGCACGTCTTGGTGAATATGAAGCAATCGGACCAGTTCTTCAGGGACTTAATGCACCGATCAATGATTTAAGTCGTGGATGTAATGCACAGGAAGTTTATAAAATGGCACTTGTTACAGCAGCATTAAGCTAAACTTAATATTATTTTCGATAATAACTTCGAATAAAATAAATAGAAACGGGAAATGGATATTATAGTAGTAACTTTACAGAAACAACTATCGCATCTGTTTCCTGTTTTTTGTCTAATTATACAAAGAACTGTTGCTTTTTTATTAGAAAATTGTTATAATTATAACAAGAAAACCGGGGTTACAAAGCGGTTTTTGTAGCAATTTTTTTCTATTATAAGAAAGGATGGTATTTTTTTATGGCAAACATTATTATCAGTCCAGCGAAGTACGTGCAGGGAAAGGGAGAGCTTGCTAATATTGCGCAGTACGCTACAAAGCTTGGAAAGAAGCCTTTTATTTTAATTAGTGAAAGCGGAAAGAAACGTGTTGGTGGAATTATCGAAGATAGTTTCAAAGAGACAGGATGTGAACTTGTTTTTGAAGCATTTCATGGGGAATGTTCTAAAAATGAGATTAACCGCCTGGTTGCTATCGTAAAAGAAAAAGGCTGCGATATGGTTATCGGTGTCGGCGGTGGAAAGATTTTTGATACAGCAAAAGCCGTTGCTTATTATGTGAACAGTCCGGTTATCGTATGTCCTACCATTGCCGCAACAGATGCACCTTGTTCTGCCCTTACTGTAGTTTATACAGATGATGGCGTATTTGAAGAATACTTATGGTTACCGGCAAATCCAAATCTTGTTTTAGTAGATACTGATATTATCGCAAAGGCTCCGGCGAGACTGTTAGTTTCCGGTATGGGTGATGCACTTGCAACATATTTTGAAGCAAAAGCCTGTCAGGCAAGCAATGCAACTAGCTGTGCAGGTGGTCATATTACAATTGCAGCGATTACTTTGGCAAAGGTTTGCTATCAGACATTAATAGAAGAAGGTGTAAAGGCAAAACTTGCAGTAGAAGCTGATGTATGTACTACAGCAGTAGAAAAAGTAATTGAAGCAAACACACTGTTGTCTGGTATGGGATTTGAAAGTGGCGGATTAGCTGGCGCACATGCCATCCATAACGGCCTGACATGTATTAAAGAATGTCACCATTTATATCATGGAGAAAAAGTTGCATTTGGTACATTAACACAGCTTGTACTTGAGAATGCCGATGAAGATTTATTAGATGAAGTAATTACTTTCTGCATGGATGTTGGACTTCCTACTACATTTGCAGATCTTGGAATCGAGAATCCAGATAAGGATGCTCTTATGGAAGCAGCAACATTAGCAGCTTCCCCAGATGATACATTAGGTAATGAACCATTTGAAGTTACGCCAGAGAAGGTATACGCAGCAATGGTTGCAGCAGATGCCTTAGGAAGATACTACAAAGGTTTTTAATTACTGATTTATAGTTTACGAAAAAAGAAACAATACCATTTCCCATCTGCTCTGTAGTCGCTGCGTTTAAGATGCTTATCCGCATCTTAAACACGCTCCGAAGCCGCATCTGGGATATGGTATTGTTTCTTTTTTCTGTCTACTCTAAATCCGCAGTTGGTGAGACGGGGGATTGCCCAGAAGGCTATGGATTCTCGGGAAATTAAAGTCTAAAGGATTGACTCATTTCTTCTGGATATTTCCATTTGATATAGAAAGCGTAGACTTTTGGGGAAACCCCTTATTTTTTACATAAAATCCTGATTCCCTCTGTAGACAAAGAACAGAAAACCAGAAACTTTATATAGAATAAAATGTGATGTCGGAGCAAGTAAAAATGCCAGTCAGGCATTTTCTACGCCGCGACTATCTTCACATTTTATTTTATATAAAGTTTCTGGTTTTCGTTTCTTTAGTTCATTAAATCAGGATTAGGAATATTCTAATGTAATCTGGCTGCCTTTTTGTGATAGATCTGATGGAGTGACAAGGAGCTTTACGGGAACTCTTGTCTGAATGGCCTCTACATGGCTGATGATTCCAATACTTCTCTTTTTGGATTGAAGATGTTCTAAACTATTCATAACAGTGTCTAGCAGATCGTCATCTAAACTTCCGAATCCCTCATCTAAGAAGAAAAATTCAAGTGGTGCAGCTCCATTAAGCTGGATGGAGGAAGAAAGAGCTAATGCTAATGCAAGGGATGTAATAAACATTTCTCCGCCGGAAAGAGTATCGGAAGGGCGTATGGCACCGCCGTTCTTATTATCCCGTATAATAAATTCAGCGGATTCGTTAATTTCGAGAGTGTAGTTTCCACCAGATATCTTTGAGAGAATGACGGAAGCTTCTCTGGCGATATAAGCAAGCTTTGCCTGGGCCACATATTCAATGAAAGCGTTTCCCTTGAAAAGCTGTTCTAATTCTTTTATCATATCTTTTTTATGTGTTTCTTTTTCCCATTGTTCTTCTAATTTTTGCTTTTCAGCGAGTCTTTCTGTCATCTCCTGAATCTGATGGTCTAAAAGGAGAAGGGAAGAAGTTAGAGTATTAATTTGGTTTCTGGCAGAGTCCCGTTCTTCTTTTTGTCTGCGCCAGTCTTCTTCTTCAATATGACGATTTTCAAGCTTATTTTTTAAATAAAGAATTTGTTCTTCGGTTTTTCTTGCAGAAGTATAGTAGGTGTCAATTTCGTTGTGAAGTTGATTTATTTGTATTTCTTCCATGTAGTAACATTCAGGCTGTTCATCTTCTTTAAAACCGAGCATATTTTTTTGGTTTTGATAAAGCTGCGTCATTTGCTTTAAATGTGTATGTGAAGAAGCGGCAGTGCTTTCGCAGGAGCCAAGTTCTTCTCGTTTTTGCTGCAGTTCTTTTTGTTTGTTTTGGTAGACTTCTTCTGCTTTGGAAAAACAAGTTTTGATATTTTCCTGTTTTTCTTTGACCTTATTTAATGCCAGAGGAAAATCCATATCGAAAGAGAACTGTTTTGGAATTTTTTCGGTTTGTTCTGCAATTACTTTTTTGCAGTTATCAATGGTTGCAGTGAGGGATGAACTTTCATTTTCTAAAGATATAATCTGGGAAGAAAGACTTTCTTTCTCAGAAAGGAGGATTTCTAAAGAAAGGCGTTTTTCTTTTAAAGCTTTTTCTTGTTTTTGATGATGTTCTTCCCTATTTCGAAGGTTTTTAAGAGCGATAGAAAAATTTTCGATGTTATTTTCTTTTCGAAGAGAAAATATTTTTTCTACATAGTTTTGGAGGGTAGCGTGCTGTTCTTTCAGGAGTGTGTTCTGCTCTGCATACTGGTTTTCCTGCTGTTGAAGGTGTCCTTTTGCCTGTAAATATTCAGCATGCTGTCTGGAAATGGCAGAATAATCCGGTACGATAGGGGGATTATTCGGAGTTTTTTTCTGTAGATCAGGGGCAGAAATCATATCAGAGAGATCGTTTTGGGTAGTGATTTCCAGAGCCTCTTTTAGATTTGGAAGTTGTGTATTTAGAGAGGCAAACTCTTTTTCAATCTGCATGATTCTATTCTGCAATTGCTGTATATTTTTTTCTAGATTTTTTTGCGTTTCTTCTAGATCTTTCAACGAAAATGGGGAGGATTCTGTTGGCAGATCATGTTTTTCATAAGGAATACCACAGACGGGACAGACCACACCTTCTTGTAATTCTTCGCGTAAAAGCTGAGCCATATGATTTTGCTGCAATAATTTTTGCTGCTGCTTGTTTTGAGTTTCTTTCTCTCTAAAATCAGTTAATTTTTCAGTAAGATCAGAATGTTGTTTTTCTAAATAAGAAAGTCGATGGGAAAGTTGTATATAGCTGTATTCTAATTGCCTTTTTTTTAGAGTAAAGGCTTCTTTTTCTGTTATAATCTTTGCTTTTAAGTCAGATAAAACCTCTGAATTTGTTGTATAATTCTGATGCTTTTCCCGATAGTTTTCTTCCATGATATTGCCCTTTTCTAAAAGAGCTTTTTTTTCAGCAGTAACTTTGTCTGCATCCAGTTCCGCTTCTATGTTTTCAATCTGTTTTCGCATGTCTTCTTCTTTTTTTAATTGGCTTTGCTGCTTTTCTTTTAAAGGAGACAATGTTTTTAAAAGTTCCTGGTTTTGTCTTTCGTAATCTTTTTGTGATTTAGACCAGGATTGTATTGTGTTGATAGTGGATAGAGAGTTTTCTAATAATTGCTCTTCTTTTTGAAGGGCAGGGAGAGTTTCTTTTTGTGATAGATGGACCTCATCATATGCTTTTTTTGCTGCTTCAAAAGCAATGTGAAGAGAATCTACTTCTTTTTGAATATGCTGCAATCTTTTTTCTGCTTCTTCACAAATGCTTTTTGTCTGTGAGACCTGATCAGAAAAAGAACGAAGCTGATTGGCTTTTTTTGCAGTATCAAGCTGTTTTTCCTTTTGTTTTATGGAAGAAAGTTTCTTTTCATTTTCTTTTTTTTGTTCTTCTAGGGGAGAGAGTTCCTGCTGTAAGGAGAAAAGTTCATTTGTTTCTTCAAAGTTTTTTTCTAAAACAGTGAGCTGTTCAGAGAGAATGGCGCACTGTTTGGTATTTTCTTTTTTTTCTTTTTTTAATAAAGAAAGCTTCTGGGAAGAGATATCTTCATATCCCTTTTTTTCTCCGGAAAGAGTACTTAAAAGTAAATCTTGTTTTTGCCTTGCGCGGGCGATTTTACCGGTAAGTTCTATTCCATATTTTTCAAGGTGAAAAATACGCTGGAGCATAACGCGTCGTTCTTTGTTTTTCAGACGGAGAAATTCACTGAACTGTCCTTGTGGAAGAACGACCGTCCTCATAAAGTCTTCGCTTGTAAGTCCAAGAAGACGGATACATTCATTTGTAACTTCTGTAGGTTTGTCAGCTAAAACAGTTTCAGTATCTCCTTCATACAAGATAAGACGTCCGGTTGTATTTCTTACTGTAGAAGCGCTAGTTCCTGTGTGATAGCGAAAAGAACGTTCTGCTAAGTATTTGCGTGTCTTGTCTGTTGTGATGGAAAAAAGAAAGGAAACGTTAGCCTTTTTTTCGTTGGTATTGATAAAGTTTTTAGTATCGCGGGGGAGTTTCGCATATAAGGCAAGAGTCATTGCGTCTAAAATGCTGGACTTTCCGCTTCCGGTAGGACCAAAAATTCCGAAAAGTCCCTGCGAAGTCAGTGTTTCAAAATCAATGATCTGTTCTTCTCGGTAACTATTAATACCAGTCAGTTTTAATTGAAGTGGTCTCATTTAGTTCTCCTCCATAATCTGCATCAAAAGAGCGAGTGTCTCTTCTCCGATATCAACCTGAAATCTTTTCCGGTAAAAATTTTTAACAAGTTCATCAAATGGCTGTTCTCTAATATCAGAGGCGGAAAAGTCATCAGAGTCATTCTCTGGTAAAACAGGAGTGATCGATAGAATGTCTGTTTTTAATGTCTTCATTTTTTTGATATTTTCTTCATGAATATAGTGGTCGGTCTTGATCTCAAGATATACCCAGCAGTCCCGCTCTTTATTTTCTTCGCATTTTTCAATCGCTTCTTCAATATTTTCACAATGCCATATTTCGATTGGTTTATATACAGGAAGCGGCAGTTCATGAATAACGCAGGGAGAGCCGGCACGAAGTTCTACGGAGATAACCTGTTTATGAAAAGAAGTTTCCTTAATATTAAAAGGAAGTGGAGAGCCGCTGTATCTTGCATTTGGACAGCCGGGAACCTTCTGTGGTTTATGGACGTGTCCAAGAGCGATATAGTCTGCTGTCTCAGGAAAGATATCTCCTCCGACCATATAGCTTCCTCCAAGCTGTATACTTCGTTCGGAACCATCTTCAATGCTGTCCATTACAAAGAGATGACTTGCGATAAGATGTATGGAATCTTTATGAAAATGTTCTTTAAGAGAAGAAAAGAGTGCAGACATTTTTTCTCCATATGAAGCGGCTTTCTGTGTTTCATCGTCTGTTTCGTTAAGATACACTTCATTCAATCTTTTTTCACTTGGAAAAGGAACAAGAAGCATATCAACTTCTTCACTATTTATAATTGCGTGAAAATATCCCGGGGCACTTTCTGTAATTTCGTGTTGGCCATATATCCCGGGAGTGATTATGGAATTTGGGGTGCCGGCCATAACAATGCCATGATCTCGTGCGAGTGGTCCAGAGGCAGTCAGACGGTCAGGATTATCATGATTTCCGGAAATCACAACCGTCATACAGCTGCCATTTCTTGAAAGTTGTTTTAATGTATCATAAAAAAGCTGTTCCGCCATGGCAGACGGATTATAATTATCATAAATATCTCCGGCAATAATAATCATATCTGCTTGTTCATCTTCACATATTTTTATAAAGTCTTTTAAAAACTGCCGTTGTTCCTCTAAGCGGGTGTAACCTTCGATATTTTTTCCAAGATGCCAGTCGGCAGTGTGGATTAACTTCATAAGTTAATCACCTCCTTTTTCATGTTCCGCGGGTTCCAAAGTCAAACACCCTATCGTACAGGCACGAACAGAGTTTTGACCTTTTGACCCTTACATCATTGTATAGTATCTTATTTTTAAATGCAAGAATACAGAACAAAGTTTCTTAGGAGAAATGAATTTGACAGACGAGGGATAGCTAGTATAGAATAGAACAGCAAAATCAAATGTTAAAGGATTGCGATAATTTTGTAAAATATGTGATATGTACTCGCGGAGTCTTTCTTGCACTTGCTTTTGTGGCTGATTTTCCGTCAGTCGCACCCGAATTTCATCAACGTACGCACCGCGTACGCCTCAAAAATTTGGGCACAACTGACAAA
>JABLTO010250539.1_pt1 | contig 14100 bp, 12 predicted proteins | sample 7160091 | NCBI WGS metagenome assembly JABLTO01 (sample SAMN14651225, study PRJNA627086) | human gut metagenome | isolation source: feces | host: Homo sapiens
TAAAACAGTCTGATGACATCATTAAAAGTGGCAAACAGCATCAGTCCGATGACAAGTGCGAAACTGCCGAGCATGACCGCATTAAGGACACGTTCATTCAGCTTTCTGCGGCAAATTTTCTCAACGAGGACGATCACGATTCGCCCGCCGTCTAACACCGGTATCGGAAGAAGATTAAAAATACCGATATTTAATGAAAACAATGCCAACAGCGATAAAAACGGAAGCAATCCCATGGATGCTGTCTCAGCAGTAACCTGATAGATCCCGACCGGTCCGCTGACCGAACTGAGACCGATCCCCTGTATCAGCTTAGCCACACTGCGAATGATCATCGTCGAATATTCACCGAGCTGCTGTGTCGCAACCTTAAATGATTCCAGTTTTGAAATTTTCTCGACCTTTGAAGTCAGATCAAAACCAAGAAGCCACATTTTCGACTCTTTATCATACGCCGGTTCGATATTAACGCTTATTTCCTGACCGTCGCGAAGTACCGTCAGAACGGCCGCTTCATCATGATAATACTGAATCTGTTCACTTAAGCGTGAAACGCTGACATCTTCCAGCACTTCGTTCCCGCACTCTAGTGATATGATTTCATCACCTTCCTGCAGGCCGGCTTTCTGTGCCGGAGAATCTTCATGGATGGAATAGATAATAGGATCATTATCATTTACGGCAGTGCCCTGAACCATGCTGATCCCGATCAGCAACGCCCATGCAAGCATAATATTCATGAACGCACCGGCAGCCATGACAACAATCTGTTTCCATGCCGAAATTCCGTTCAGGCGACGGTTTGAAGGAATGTCTTTCATTTCCTTCAGCTCTTCACTTCCGTCATCTTCTCCCGCCATCATGACATAACCGCCAAAAGGCACTGCGCGCAATGACAGCGTAGTTTCCTTAAATTTATGCGACCATAAACAAGGTCCCATCCCGATAGAAAACTCATGACAGTAAACGCCAAATTTCTTCGCCGTCATCAAATGCCCGAGCTCATGGATGATAATGATGACACTGAGCAAAACGATAAAGGCAAAAATTCCTAATAGTAATGAGCCTAAATTCATCTGCATGCTCCTCCCTGCTTTGAAAGCACAAAGTCTCTCGCCCAGCGGTCACTTTCCTTTAACTGATCGAGACTTGGATGTGCAATGAACTGTGACTGTTCCACTGCTTCTATGATAAGGCGCTCGATCGCAAGAAAAGGAATCTTTCCTTTAAGGAACAAAGCGACCGCACACTCATCCGCACCGTTCATTACTGCACCCAGATTTCCTTGTTTCTTTCCTACTTCATATGCAAGTTTTAAAAGCGGATACCGTTCAAAACTCATCGCTTCGAAATGAAGTGAAGGATAATTCATAAAATGAAACGGTTCTGCATTATGCATGACCAGACGATCCGGATAACTCAACGCATACTGAATCGGCAAACGCATATCTGCTGTTCCCATCTGCGCGATGATCGCATGATCCTGATATTCAACCATAGAATGTACGACGCTTTCCCGGTGCAGGATCACATCAATCTGTTCATAAGGAAGATCAAACAGATAATGTGCTTCAATGACTTCAAATCCCTTGTTCATCATCGTAGCACTGTCAATAGTAATTCTTCCTCCCATATTCCAGTTTGGATGAGAAAGTGCCTCCTTGACCGTGACATCAACCAGTTCTTCTCTTGATTTATCACGGAAACTTCCGCCGCTGGCCGTAATGATCAGTCTGCGTACCTCATTGAGCTTATTTCCCTGCAGACACTGAAAGATCGCACTGTGTTCCGAATCAATCGGAAACAACTTCCGATGATGCTGAGCAAGTGCCTGTTTTACAAGTTCTCCGCCTGCTACCAGACTTTCTTTGTTGGCAAGGGCAACATCCTTATCATGTTCGATTGCGCATAATGTCGGATGCAGTCCGCGAAAACCGACAACTGCGTTTACAAACAGATCGTAGCCATCCATTGCCGCAAGTTCAAGCAGCCCTTCCTCGCCAAAGCAGAAAGAAAGATTCGGAAACTCTTTCGACAAGACTGCGGCATCACTTTCCTGTGCAACACAGACCTTCCTCAATGCCGGAATTGCATTGATCAGATTTCTGACTCCATCCATATTATAACCGGCACTTATCGCCACGATTTCAAAGAGATCGCTGTGATGTTTCACTACATCCACACATTGCATACCGATCGAACCGGTAGCGCCTAATAATACGATTTGCTTCATAACGCCATCACCACCATTGCTAAAATACCAAATGCCATAAAATTAAACAGTAAAGAATCCAGCCGGTCCAGAACACCGCCATGACCCGGCAGCAGATTTCCGAAATCCTTGATATGATAACAGCGCTTCATGGAACTGAATGCGAGATCACCGTACTGTCCGCTCAACGGCATGATGAAACAGGAAAGCCAAAACAGACGCATATCAGCCTGCGGCATGATCCGCAGCAAAGCAAGACCGATCACAATGGAAAGAAGACAACCGCTGATCCAGCCGCAGACAGCTCCCTCCCATGTTTTTTTCGGCGAAACTCTTTCATTCATCTTATGTTTACCAAGAAAACGACCGCCGAAATAGGCACCTGTGTCACATCCGTAAGTCGCGATCAGGATCAGCCAGATATAAATAGGATACGCCAGGACTTGTTCCAGCGAATGAAGCGCAAAGAAAAACAACATAATATAGGACAAACAAAGAAAGGAATCGCTGGATGTAAAATTCTCGGAAAAGACCGGCAGAGAAATATATCCTAGTACTACTGCTGTCATGAACGCAAACAAAAACTGAGGATGAAACATGTTCAACAGAAATACGACCACCACGATCAGAATGGAAAAAGGCATGATCAATTTAGGCCAGCGGCGATGATGTTGAGACAATCCCATCATTTCGATGCCGCCGACAATGACTACAAACAATTCCAAAAGACGAAACGGTATGCCGCCGTATGCAATAATCGGAAATAAGATCAAAACAAGTGCTACAGCTGTAATGATTCGTGTTTTCATTGACTTAGCCCTCCAAACCGCCGATCACGATGATTATACTCATCAATGCATTTCAAAAGTTCAGTCTCGTCAAAAGCCGGCCATGCGACAGGAGTGAAGATCAATTCGGCGTAAGCAATCTGCCAAAGCAGAAAATTCGAAATCCGCTGCTCACCGCTCGTACGGATCATCAGATCGACATCCGGATAACCGTTGGTCATCAGATATTTCGCAAAAGTTTCTTCATCCAGAGATGTGAGCGTACCGTTCTTCAAAACATCAGCTGCATATGCCTGTGCAGCAAGCATCAGTTCTCTTCTTGAACCGTAATTGATTGCGATATTCAAAATCAGTCCTGTATTTTCGGCAGTAACAGCAACTGCTTCTGAAATCACTTTCTGTGTCTCTGTCGGAAAACGCTGCAGCTCGCCGATAAAGCAGACACGAATATTTCTTTCATTCAGTTCCCGAATATAGCGATTGAAAAAAAGTTTCGGCAGCTTGCACAAATAATCTACTTCATCCTTTGGGCGTTTCCAGTTTTCAGTTGAAAAAGCGTAAAGAGTCAGGACTTCAACACCAATACGGTTACATTCAATCGCAATGGTCCTAATCGTATCTGCACCCTTTTTATGACCGGCAGTGCGAGGCATTCCCTGTGCCTTGGCCCAGCGACCATTCCCATCCATGATAATGGCGATATGCCTTGGTATTTTCTGTTCCATATAATCCTCCTGTCCGCGTATCACTAACGCTGCTGCATCATAAAGCAAAACCCACAGTTCTGTGGGTATTCGCTCATATTTTTAAACTGACATGATTTCATCTGATTTTTCTTTGACCATCGCATCAATTTGTTTCACAAAGCGATCTGTCATTTTTTGAATTTTTTCCTGAGCATCTTTACGCATATCCTCAGTCAGTTCCTTGTCTTTTTTAGCCATGTCATTGCCGTCACGGCGAATATTACGAACCGCGATCTTGCATTCTTCACCGTATTTATGTGCTTCCTTTGCAAGATCCTTACGGCGGTCTTCAGTCAGAGCTGGAACATTAATACGGATAACATCCCCGTCGTTCTGTGGTACCAGACCGAGATTTGCTGCAGAGATGGCATGATCCATATCTTTAAGGATCGAACGGTCATAAGGTTTTACAACCAGCTGACGTCCTTCAACAACCTGAATGGATGAGATCTGGTTGATTGGAGTCGGACTTCCGTAATACTCTACGCTGACACGCTCCAACATATTCGCATTTGCGCGGCCAGTACGGATCGTACGCAGATTTGATTCCAGATTTTCCATTGCTTTGTTCATTTTTGCTTCAACGCTGTCTAAGATCTGTTTCATTAATTATGCTCCTCCATCGTTCTTTTTGAGATAACAGTACCGGCCACTTCGCCTTTAACTGCTTTTATTATATTTCCCCGTTCATTCATATTGAATACAACGAGGTCAATATTATTATCCATGCACATGCTTGTTGCTGTGGAATCCATGACCTGCAGTTCCCGCTGCAGCAATTCCATATAAGACAACTGATCAAATTTCTTAGCATCCGGATTCTTTTTCGGATCACTGTCATATACGCCATCTACACCATTCTTTGCCATCAAGATCACATCTGCACCGATTTCGCTGGCACGCAGAGCCGCCGTCGTATCCGTTGAAAAGTAGGGACTGCCTGTACCGGCACCAAAAATGACGACACGTCCTTTTTCGAGATGACGAATGGCACGACGCTGAATAAACGGTTCGGCAATTTTCTGCATTTCAATTGCTGTCTGAACGCGTGTCTCTACATCTTTTTGTTCCAAAGCATTCTGAACAGCCAATGCATTGATGACCGTCCCGAGCATTCCCATATAATCTGCCTGCACACGATCGACACCCATTTGTTCGATCATCTTGCCACGTACGAAGTTTCCGCCGCCGACAACAATCGCAAGGTCGACACCAAGTTCATGCACCTGTTTTAATTCCTCGGCAAGCTTTGACAGCACGCTTGGATCAAATGCATATTCCGGGGATGACAATGCTTCTCCGCTCAGCTTTAATAGAACTCTTTTATACATATTCGCCTGATTCCTTCCCGTGTCCTGCTACACACTTTTTTCAAAGAGATTATACAATAATTTATTGCAGATTTCTACTTGTTTTTACAATTCACGCATGATGCTTTTACCTTAATTTTCACTGTCCGATATCATACACCAGTGTTTTCAATCTGCATAAGAAAGGTGCAGCTTAAAAAGCTGCACCACATGATCACACCGATCAATTAACCTTTGATCTGGCTCATTACTTCTTCTGCAAAGTTTTCTTCGCGTTTTTCGATTCCTTCACCAACAGCGTAACGAACAAATGACTTAACATCTGCACCGTTCTCTTTCAGGAACTGAGAAACTTTCTGATCCGGATTCAGGAAGAATTCCTGGTCCATCAAGCACTGATCCTTGAAGTGTTTTGAAATTTTGCCTTCAATGATCTTAGCAAGCATCTGCTCAGGTTTTCCTGCCATTTTAGGATCTTCCTTCATGATGTTCAGCTGTACGCCGCGTTCATGTTCAACAACTTCAGCCGGGATCTCATCACGGTTGATATATGTCGGAGACATGCTGGCAATCTGCATTGCCATGTTTTTAGCAACCGCTGCATCTTCTTTTCCGTTCAGAACAGTCAGAACAGAAATTTTTCCGCCCATGTGCATATAAGCACCGAAGAATTCGTCATCTGCTTTCTCTACAACGGCAAAACGACGCAGAGTGATTTTTTCACCGATAGTCGCAGTTGCATTTGTGATAACATCCTGCAGTGTTCCTTCTGCAGTATTGCATGCAAGAGCTGCATCCAGATCAGCAGGTTTGTTTGCAAACAAAGCAGCCTGAATCGTATCCAGCAGTGCCAGGAACTGATCGTTCTTCGCAACGAAGTCAGTTTCTGAGTTTACTTCGAAGATAACTCCAGTGTTTCCTTCTACAGCTGCACGAGTCAAACCTTCAGCAGCGATGCGTCCTGATTTTTTAGCAGCTTTTGCGATTCCTTTTTCACGCAGCCAGTCAACTGCTTTTTCGATATCGCCTTCGCATTCAGTCAGGGCTTTTTTGCAGTCCATCATTCCTGCGCCAGTTTTTTCACGCAGTTCTTTTACTAAGCTAGCAGTAATCATTTCAGATTCCTCCCTTTTACTTTTTATTCAGCAGCAGCCTGTGCAGGTGCTTCTGTTTTAGTCTCAGTTTCAGCCGGTTTTGCACCTTCGCGTTTCTGGAACGGTGCTCTTCCGTCACGACGTTTGTTTCTGTCATAAGGACGACGGTTACGACGTTCTTCATTTCTCTGACGACGGCGACGCTCATTTTCAGCGATCTGCTCTTCCACATTGATGATTACATCTTTCATTGTAACATCTGCTTCGTTTTCATCCTGGCTGTGAGCCACGCTCAGCAGTCCGCCTTTAGCCTCAACGATAGCATCTGCCATCAATGTAGTGATCAGTTTAACTGAACGCATTGCATCATCATTAGATGCAATTGGGTAATCAACTGTCTCAGGATCGCAGTTTGTGTCAACCATCGCAAATACAGGGATTCCCAGTTTCTTAGCTTCAGCTACTGCATTGTGTTCTTCTTTTGGATCGATAACGAAGATTGCGTTAGGCAGTTTCTTCATTTCTTTAATACCGCCGAGGAAGTTTTCCAGACGTGCTTTTTCTTTTTTGATCTGTGCAACTTCTTTCTTCGGATATAAATCCAGTTTTCCGCTGGCTTCCATTTCTTCGATTTCTACCAGACGTTTTACACGTTTCTGAATTGTACGGAAGTTAGTAAGCAATCCGCCCAGCCATCTCTGATTTACAAAGAATGAACCGCTGCGCAGAGCTTCTTCAACAACAACAGTCTGTGCCTGTTTTTTTGTACCTACGAACAGTACTTTACCGCCTTTTTCAGCAATATCCTTCATTGCTGCGTAAGCTGTGTCCAACTGCTCCAGTGTTTTTTCCAGGTTGATGATGTAGACGTTGTTGCGGCTGGCATAAATGTTTGGTTTCATCTTAGGGTTCCATCTGCGTGTCTGATGACCGAAATGAACACCAGCCTCCAATAATTTTCTCATTGAAACTACTGACATTTTAAAATTCCTCTCTTTCCGTTGTTCCTCCATCACTTCTGACATCCGCAACTTTATCTGCCGTTTCACTGGCTAAAGCACGGGCGGATGAATCCATGATGTGTGTCATTATGCGTGCATTCACACGCTTATTTATTATAACACAGCAAAAAACGAATGCAAGCGCTTCTGTCAAAATTACATCTTGTTTTTTAGAACTGCGAAGTGAAAAGTTTATTTCCACTTTAAATAGTGTGAAGTAGATTTTAGTCTTTCACTTATTTCCTCTTTTCCTTTTGTTGCTTTTAGTCTTACACTTTTCTTGTCTGACTGCTGCCGGAAAGGCTGGTATCTCTTATGAAACATTCCAATTCTTTTTCTCATCTCACTCTTGAGGAACGCCGTATCATCCTTGCCGGTATTTCCAACGGCTCTACCAAATCCGCTATCGCTTTGACAATTGGTAAGAACAAGTCCACCATTGGTAAAGAAATCAAGCTCCATCGCAAGCTCACCCATAAGTGCAAACTGCCTCTTGAATGTGTCAATTACCGCAAATGCATCTTTGGACGGCTGTGTGTTCCTGACTGTCCTCGCTATGTTCCTTTCCATTGTTCCCGGCGTGATCGCTCTCCTGGTGCCTGTAACGGTTGTTCCAACTGGTCCCGCTGCCGTTTTGACAAATTCCAATATATCCCCGAAGAGGCTCATCTTGACTATCGTTCCCTCCTCATCGACTCCAGACAAGGCGTCAACCTGACGATACAGCAGGCCAGATCTATGGCTTCCATCATTGCTCCTTTGCTCAAGCAGGGACACTCCCCTTATCACATCGTCACCAATCATCCGGAGCTGGGCATTTCTGAAAAGACCCTTTACAATTACATCGAACAGGGTGTATTCCGTGAGGCCGCCGGCGTTACCGTGATGGATCTGCGCCGACAGGTCTCTCGTAAACTACCTAAAAAGAAAGCTGCCGGATTTAAAAAAAGAGCTGACAGAAAATATCTGATCGACAGGACATATAAGGACTACAAAGCTTTTCTTCTCGAAAATCCGGACGCTTTTGTTGTCCAGATGGACACGGTCTATAATGATGAGTCAAACGGTCCTTTCATCCAGACCTTTAAGTTTGTCAGATCCGGACTTCTTTTTGCTCTCTATCACACCGAGAAAACCTCTTTTTCCATGCTCAAAGGCATTGAGCTGTTGGATTCTATCCTTGGTGAGTTGCTGTTTCAAAAATATATACAGGTTCTTCTCACGGACAGAGAGGCTGAATTCGCAGCTGCCCAAGCGATAGAGAACAGAGCGAACGGTTCTAGAAGAACACGGGTTTACTACTGTGATCCCATGCAGTCCGGACAGAAAGGTACTCTGGAAAACAAACATATCGAGCTGCGCTACATCCTTCCTAAACGTACGGATCTAAAGGCATTAGGCCTATCAGGACAAGAAGCATTGAATCTCGTCCTGAGCCATGTGAATTCATCCCCGGTGGAATCTCTGGGAGGCAGAAGCCCGCTCGAGCTCACAAGATTCATGTATCCCGATCTTTATGAAAAACTGTATGCCTTCGGGATCAGGATGATTCCCAAGGATCAGGTGATCCTAAAACCATATCTGCTGAAAAAATAAGATCAGAAGACCAAAATAAAAATACAACAGGCAGCTGTCGGACCCCATACCTAACAAGTGGAAATTAGTCCTACACTCTTCAAAAATTCGACTAAGGTCCACTTTTTCATCATGCTTGAAAATGATTCTTTATCACGATGCTCCTGTTGTTTCTATGCTTATTGTAACACTAAATTCCACTTAAGATATACAAAAAAGCGACAATCCTCTTGTTTTGTAAGAGTAATTTCCACTTTTCCTTTTGATCTTTTTAAAGTGGAAATAAACTTTTCACTTCAGCTGTTTTTTAGAACTGCTGTGTTTTTTTACTTTTCTTTTGCAAGTGGATGCGCACTTTCATATGCTTTGCGCAGCCGCTCCTGGGTCACATGCACGTAAATCTGGGTCGTCGAAAGCGAAGCATGGCCTAACAATTCCTGAACCACCCGTATATCTGCGCCGTTATCCAGCAAATGCGTGGCAAAACTGTGGCGGAAGATATGAGGATGGATACGGATGCTCAGACCACACTCATCACAATGACGAGCCATGATATATTGTACACCTCTTGGGGTCAATGCTTTTCCCCGCTGATTTACGAACAATGTTCGATGCGCAAGGGGCCCGCTCCATTTTTCTCTTACATTTAATAGATATTCCTGCAGCCGCTGTGCTATCTTTTCGTAAAAAGGAACGATCCTTTCTTTATCTCCTTTACCGCGTACATGGAGAATGTGATCGTCGAAATCCAGATCCTCGATCTGCAGTGTTGTTACTTCACTGACACGAAGGCCGCAGGCATACATCAGCTCAAACATGGCCCTGTCCCGTTTTCCGACCAGCGTGCTATCATCAATGGAATCGAGAAATGTCCTGATTTCCTCAATGAACATAAATTCAGGAATTCTTTTCGGTGCCTTTGGCCCCTTTATATATTCCAAAGGATTATTCAGCTCTCCGACATACTCATTGAGATAACGATAAAAAGAACGAATAGAGCTGATCTTGCGTGAAATCGTGGAAGCCCTGCGCTGATTTCCTTTGTCATCCTCACTGATCGATGCGATGTAATTCATCAATACGATCCGGTCTACCTCTTCCAGAGACTGCACGCCCTCACGCTTCAGAAATAAGAAAAACTGTTCAAGATCCCTGCGATACGCATCCAGCGTATGTTTCGACCCTGTATTGCGCTGTGCCGTATAATTCAAGAAACGTTCAAGATATTCTTCCATCACAGCATTTCCCTGATTAACGCAATTTCTTCAAGCGCCTGTCGGCAGATTGCTTCTTTTCGCTCATGTTTCTTTACTTTTTCCTTTAAAGTAACTATACCGAAATTAGCGTTCATCGGTTGAAAATACGAAGCAGAGGCATGCGTGATGTAATATGCCATTGATCCCATGATACAGGTATTCGGGAAAACCACCGGATCTTTTTTCTGCATCAGCCGTGCCATGTTGATACCGGCAATCAGACCGCTTGCGGCGCTCTCAACATAACCTTCCACACCGCACATCTGTCCCGCAAAAAACAGGTCATCTCTCTTTACACACTGATAAGTCTGCCTGAGCACCTTCGGTGCACACAGATAGGAATTCCTATGCATCACACCGTAACGGACAATATTACAGTTTTCCAGACCGGGGATCATGGAAAGCAAACGTTTCTGTTCTCCCCATTTCAGATGCGTCTGAAAGCCGACAACATTATACAAGGTATCTACGGCATTATCCTGGCGCAGCTGTACAACGGCATACGGACGAGAGCCGTCCGGACGCTGTAACCCGACCGGTTTCATCGGACCAAACAGCAATGTTTTGCGTCCTCTTCTGGCCATCTCTTCAAACGGCATGCATCCTTCAAAATAAATTTCTTTATCGATATCATGCAGCGGTGCAGTCTGCGCATGAATCAATTCTTCATAGAATTGATTAAATTCTTCTTCATTCATTGCACAGTTGATATAATCCGCCTCTCCCTTGTCATAGCGTGACTTCCGGTATGCTTTCGTAAAATCAATTGAATCTTTTTCAATAATCGGTGCAGCCGCATCATAGAAATGAAAATAATCTTCGTGCAGATAAGCCTTGATAGCAGCAGAAAGCGAATCACTGGTCAACGGACCGCTGGCAATGATAAGCGGTCCATCCGGAATTTCCCTGACTTCCTCGCAGACAAATTCAACCAGAGGATGTGACTTCAGCTTCTCTGTGATCCACTCGGAAAAACCTTCCCGATCCACAGCCAATGCACTTCCGGCCGGGATACGATGAAGATCGGCACTCTGCATGATAAGAGAATCCAGCTGCCGCATTTCCTCCTTCAGGATACCGACCGCGTTATTCAACGAATCGCTGCGCAATGAATTTGAGCAGACAAGCTCTGCGAAGCGTTCGCTGTGATGCGCCGGTGATTTCTGTTTTGGACGCATTTCAATCAAACGTACCGGGATACCGCGGCTGACCAGCTGCCAGCATGCCTCACATCCGGCCAGCCCGGCACCGATAATGGTTACGCGTTCATTCATTCCTGATCACCCTGTGTTCCTTCCTTTTCTTTCTCCTGTTCGTTTTTCTTGCTTTTTTTTGGTTCTTTCTTAATATATTTACATTTTGGATAATTACTGCATCCGACAAATGTTGTCCCGTAACGGGACTTACGGCGTACCAACTCATGCCCGCATTCCGGGCAAAGCTCGCCGGTCGGCTCCGGCTTTGCCTTTTCCTTCAGACTTTTGATTGTCTTGCATTCCGGATAATTGCTGCATGCAAGAAAGCTGCCGTAACGGCCTTTTTTCATGACCATCTTCGCTCCGCAGTTTGGACAAACCTCATTGCTTTCTTCCGGTTCCTCTTCACTTTTTGTGTAGCGGCATTTTGGAAAATTGATGCAGGAAACAAATTTACCATAACGGCCGTTGCGATACACCAGCTCACTGCCGCATTCCGGACAGAGCTCACCGGTACGCTCCAGTTCCTTTTTTTCCATATTATCGTAAGCCGTCTGCACCAGAGGTTCAAATTCATCCCAGAAAGTCTGCAGCTCTTCGATGTTATTGCGCTCCCCGTTGGCAATTTCATCCAGATGCGATTCCATTTCCGCAGTATACATGACATTGATGATCGTATTAAAAAACTCCTGCAGCTTTTGATCCGTCAGCTCACCCTGTTCACTAGGCACAAACACTTTGGTTCGGCTTCCTTCGCTTGATTTTTCAAGTGTAGCATATCCACGAGCCTGCAGTGTATCAATGATCATTGCATAAGTGCTCGGTCGGCCAATTCCTTTTTCTTCCAGCTCCTTGATCAAACGGGCTTCGCTGTAACGAAGCGGCGGTTCTGTAAAATGCTGCTTTCCGTCAAGCTTGACATCTTTTAATTCCTCCTGTTCCTCCAGTATCGGAAGAACATCGTCCTTGACTTGCTCATATTTTCCATAAGCTTTCAGATAGCCGTCAAAAGTAAGCGTAGATCCGTTTGCCGAAAACAGACAGCGGTTGCACGTGATCTTCGCACTGACAGCATCACTTTTGCTTGGTGCCATCAAAGAAGCCAGCGTGCGATAATAAATCAAATGGTAAAGCTTATACTGATCATTTGTCAGATATTTTTTTACATTCTCAGGCGTATTCATCACGTTTGTCGGACGGATCGCCTCATGTGCATCCTGCGCATTCTCATCGTTTTTCTGTCTTGCTCTTCCTTTATACTCTTTTCCGTAAACCGTTTCAATATAATGGAATGCATCATTGAGAAAGACTGGGGACAGACGGGTAGAGTCACTTCGCATATAACTGATCAAACCCTCGCTGTGCCCGCCTAAATCAATACCTTCATACAGCTTTTGCGCAATCTGCATTGTCTTTTTTGCACCAAAACCAAGTTTTGTGCTTGCTTCCTGCTGCAGTGTCGAAGTAATAAAAGGCATTTTAGGATCCTTCTTTTTTACTTTGCGTTCGATTCCCGTAACGATAAAAGGTTGATTTTTACAGCTGGCAATTATTTCATCCGTCTGTTCCTTGTTTTTTAATTTTGCCTTTTTACCGTCGATCTTCAGCAGTCCCGCCGTAAAACCGGTTTTTTCTTTCTGACATAGTGCATCCAGAGTCCAGTATTCCTGCTTTTTGAAGTTTCTGATTTCGTTTTCACGCTCAACAATCAGACGCAGCGCCACGGACTGTACGCGTCCCGCTGATTTCGACTGAATTTTATTTTGCAGCAGCTTCGAGAGGCGAAACCCGATGATACGATCCAGCATACGTCTTGTTTCCTGCGATTTCACCAGATTCTGATCGATTTTCTGCGGATGCTTCATCGCCTCTAAGATAGCCTGTTTTGTGATTTCATGAAATACGATGCGATTGTCTTCTTCCATATCAAGCCCCAGCACGGATGCCAGATGCCACGCAATGGCTTCTCCTTCCCGGTCAGGGTCGCTCGCAAGGTAAACATGATCACTGTTTTTTGCCAGCTTCTGCAGTTCTTTCACTACTTCTTTCTTATCAGAGCTGATTTTGTAGTTTGGCTGAAAATTGTGCTCGACATCAATTCCCAGACCGCCTTTGCCGCTTGTGGCCAAATCACGTATATGTCCTTTGCTGGATACAACATGGTAGTCATCTCCAAGATATTTCTCAATTGTTTTGGATTTAGAAGGTGATTCCACAATCACTAAATTTTTCATTCTGACTGCCTCCATTCTAAAAATACTCGTATTTTATTATTTCCGCATTTTTTGCTTTTGTCAAATGTTTTTACAGTTCTTCGACATCTTCTCTGTTTAAAAGCATCTGAGCGCCCTGCTGAATCAGCAATGCATTTCCTGTGTATATTTTTTCAGTAAAGGAACGGGTGGCACAGTAAACAGGGCGGGACAGTTCCAATGCCTGATTCACTGTATGCATTGTTCCGCTTCGAACAGTGGCTTCCACCACGATCAACGCTTCTCCAGCCGCGGCAATCAGCCTGTTGCGCCATGGAAAATGTGCAGCAAACGGTCTTGTGTCTCCCGGATACTCACTTACTATCAAATGCTGCTGTTCCATTTTTTCATATAGTAGCACGTTTTCTGCCGGATAAACGCGGTCGATCCCGCACCCGATGATCCCAACTGTCATTCTGTCCAAGGCACTGTGATGCACGTGTGCATCGATTCCTTTTGCCAATCCGGATATGATTACATATTTCTTCTTCAAGATATCGACAATTTCCTGTGCAGCCTTTTTTCCTTCTGTGCTGGCTTTTCGCGAACCGATAACCGAAACCGCTTTATGATTCAGCAAGTCCATATTTCCTTTATAAAACAAGATCCAGGGTGGATAACGAAGACGACGGAAACACTGCGGATATCCTTCATCCGCAATTGTCAGATA
>JABLTO010015375.1_pt1 | contig 14085 bp, 5 predicted proteins | sample 7160091 | NCBI WGS metagenome assembly JABLTO01 (sample SAMN14651225, study PRJNA627086) | human gut metagenome | isolation source: feces | host: Homo sapiens
GGTAACATATCAGACCATGATGATTCAATGTATTTACTTCCATCTAAATCATTGATTTGATCTACTTGTTTTTGTAATGCTGTTTTGTCACCTTTGTAGAATTGTAACATATGCATTACATTTGCTAGTCGAGCAAAAGCACTATCCACTTCACTTTGAGTGGCATTAGTTTTTGCATATACTTCTTTTGCATTTGTTAAAGCTTCATTGAATTCAGTTACTACAACTGGTACGACATTTTCTAAGTCGGCTTTTTCAGCCATTTCAATAGCAATTTGTAAAGCTGTTTTATCACTTTCAATTACTTGTTCAACTAAAGCATCTTTTGCAGCTTGTAACAATACTACTGCATTATTTACTTCTTCTTGAGTTACCTCTTCACTATCTAATACATTTTTAACTTCTGTCATTGTCTCAATAAATGATGCCCAAGTTTTAGATGTATAGTTTTCTTCTTTAAGAGTTAAACATTCATCATATAATGCTTGTAATTCATCTTTATTAATTTCAACTTTGTCAAAGCGCATATAATCAAGATTAAAGTTCCCTGGATTAATATCGCCTTCTGAGCGAATCATGATGGTATTTTTACCAGCTTTTAATGCTATATTACTGATTGCAACTTCATTCCATACGCCATTTTTCTGACTATCACCCCATGTTGGTGTTACTTCAATTTCAAAATCAGCTCTTTTTTCATCATTAATATATAATGCTCCCGTTCGTGGTGTGTCATCATAAACTGCTGATCCTTTTTTACCACATCCAGCATTTAATACTAAATTATAAATGCCAGATTCTTTTAAATCAACTGTGAATTGTACATAGTTTCCGACATTTTTCCATCCTGCCAAATAACCAGTTCCTGAATATCCTTTCCATTCTGTATCAATTCTTAATTGATTTTTTGATGAATCAGTTACTCCTTCACCATTTTCTAACTCGAAAATATCACCAGGATTAATTTCTGGTAATTTAGGCTCAAAATAGAACCAGTCAACATCACACTGAAAGTCAGTATCATCTATACCATTAAATTCTAAAAAGATATTACTTTCAATAGCATCTGTATCTTTACACATTACTTCTAATGTTGTCCACTGATCATCTTTTGGTATATCTAAAGTGGTTAGAATCTTATCACCTATACCATTTTCATATACTGTAATCTTTCCACCAGTACTACTCTTTAATCTAATTGCAATACCACCTTTGTCTTCACCTTTAACTTCATTAAACTCTAGCCAAGAACCACTTGTATTTGTTGACATGATTTTGCGATTACCTGCTGCATCATCGTCAATAATTGTAAATCCTTTTGAAGCAGTAGCATTTTCTGCCTCTATTTGACTAAATGCGTCAATAGAACGATCAATTCGATTAAATGTCAATGAATCCAAGTTATAATTTCCTGGATTTGTATCCCCTTCGGCGACAAATTTAAATGTATTTACACCAGCTTCTAAAGGAACATTTTCAATTGTATATTTGACCCATACACCTTGTTTTACTCCATTAACCGTTTCACCCCACTTATCAGTTATCGCAAATTCCATATCCTGAAGCTTTTGACCATTTAGATACATTGTTCCCTGTCGTGGACTATTATCATATCTTGAATCATTTTTAATTCCATTATTAACATTTAATACTAAGTTATAATCTCCAGCTCTTTGAATATCAACACTAAATTCTACTGCATCTCCAACTGTTTTAAATCCTTTAGCAAATCCTGTTCCGGTATATCCTTTCCATTCTGTATCAACAGAAACACTACCATACATTTTAGCTTCTTCTAATTCAAAAACATCACCATCATTGATTTTTTGTGGTGGAACACTTTGTTCTTCTTCACCCAATTCTACTTCTTTTTCAACAACATCAAGTAGTTTGATATTAATTTCTGTTCCCGTATCTTTAGTTTTTACATAAACAAGATCATTTTCTGTATCTAACCAATATGCTTGTTTAGCATTGTTATAATCATCTAAAGTTTTCACTTCAGTAATCTCTAAACCATCAACATAAACACCAGCTAATGCTTCAATATGGTTAAATTTCAAATTGTAATTACGATCTACTGGCGTATATACATCAGCATTCCCATTTACTCTTTCATTAATTTTAAAATTAATTTCTGTTCCATTTACTGCACAATCAAATTTAGTTGTAGTATAAGCATTTTTAGTGATATATTCACGTGTCTGCCCATCATCTTCATATAATGTAAATGTGCTTTCACCTTTTGGATAAATATCTAAAGTTAATGGATCCAATGGTTTTTCATCAGCATAATTTACATCAGGCCCCATTGGTACAATTGCCCCTGCTTTTATAAATACTGGTATTTCATCTAATGGAGCTGCTACTCTAATAGTTTTTCCATTTTCGCCACCTTCATAGCGCTCACCACTATAATAATTATACCATGTTGTTTTTGGTGGTAACCAAACTGATACCACTGTATCTTTAGTATCTGCAGCAGGTGCTACTAAAAAATAATCCCCATAATAATATTGTTCATTTAAATCCCAAGCATCAGGATTATATTGACTATCATCTTCCAAAAGCATTGCTCTCATGATTGGAACACCTTGACTATATCCTTGCCAAGCAAGTGAATATGTATATGGGTATAAAGAATAACGGATTTTTAAATTATCTCTTAATGTTTCTTGTGCTGTTTCGTTATAATCCCAAGGTTCACGACCATCATGACCATGAGTCCGCATAATCCCATTCCAAGCTCCAAATTCTCCAACCCAGCGAGTATACAATTCATCAGTTGGTCTTTTCATGAATCCGCCAAGATCATGTGATGTTGCCCAATAACCAATTAGCCCAGTATCAATACTATAACCGATTTGATTAATTAACTCTTGTGAAGTTGGATTAATATCACCTGACCAGGCAGTTGCATAATGCTGCCCTGCATAACTTCCACGAGTTATAAACATCGGACGACTTTGATCTGTGTATTCCTGCCAAGCCTCATATGCCCCCTTTGATGAAAAAGTTGGTGCTGTATTACTTCCCAAAACATCAAATTCATCAGGCCAGAACCAATCTCCATAACCAGTTGTAATGACACTGTCCATATATGATTTTACCCATATTTTTTCATTTTCTGGTTTATATAACTCTGCTCCACCAGAAGCTTCTGGAGTTCCTGCGTTGTTATGAAGACCTACTCTAAAACCTAATTCATCAGCTTCTTCAAACATAGCTGCAATATCAGGGAATTTAGTAGTATCATTACTCCACATTTGTTTTCCCCACTTTTCACCAGCACCGCTTTGGTTTCCACCGTTATCAGCAACATCGCCACGCCAGCCAAAATCGAAAACATAACAGTCACTTGGATAATCTTCATCTCTTAAACGATGAATCCATTCCAAAAATTCTTCTTGAGTGGCATTATCATTTCCATATTTAGACAACATAAATCCATGGGCCCATTTGCCATACATTTCCATTCTTCCAGTAATTTCTGCATATTCATTCAATATTGTCTTAAAATCAGGACCATACATAAAATAATAATCTAAATAATTCTTAGTCTGAAATCCACCACCATGTTTAAAGAATGTCGTTTCTTTTTCTATCGTGTTTAAAAACATCCCATATCCCACAGTACTCATAAAAAACGGTGCTACTACTCTACCGTGAGACATTGAAAATTCTGAAAAATCTTGATCATATCGATTTAGATTACTTCTTCGACCATGATCACCTGAGCCAAATCCAAAAATACCACCAGCATTTATTTGACCTTCTACTTTTTTTACTCCCCGAACACCTGAATCATTCCAATATATTCCTTGATCATCAGCATCTTTACTAATTAAATTTCCTTCTAAATCATACATTCCAATCCGAAATGGATCTTTTTGTACTCTGACTTCAATTGCTTCTGTCAAGATTTGAATATAATCACCTTGATCATTAACCGTTTTATCAACTAATGGCCAGTCATTTTTTTGAACCATATAATATTGTGGATCTTCTGGCCGATATCCTTCCCCTCCATCAAGTGATAATTGTACCCTTATTGTTCTAGCAGTACATAATTCAATTTTTACTTGTGCATTTTCATTGTTGAAAATAAGCACATTTCCATCTTCTTCATTATTATGATCTGTATAACTGCCGATTACGCTTTCCGTAGCAGCTAATACTTTGGTATCAACTCTTAAACCTAAAAGTGTTGAAATACAAATCATTACTACTAATAATAAACATGTACTTTTTTTGATTTTCCTAATCATTTCCCTTCTCCTTTCACGTTGATATCATGTCACTTCTTTACCCCGCTAAAATACAACATATACCAATCTGATTATATAATATCAATTGTTGAATGCGCTTACAATTGCTAATTTTTGTAATTATTTTTTCCGATATTTACATCCTTGATGAAAAAAATACTTTTTTAACAAAGAATTATATAGTCATAATATTCTAAAAATAAAAAGCGTGTAATAGAATGAACTACCATAGTTCATTCCTTATTTACACACTTTATCTTTTAAAATTAAATTCTTTTTCTTTTCTTATTTTCATATAAAGCAACTGTAGCAATTGCTAGTCCAGCAAGAGAATAAATTAGATTAGTAGTATCACCTGTAGCGACACTCACTGTTGTATCTTTGGCATCTACTGCTTCTAATCCAGCAATGCCTGATTTTAAACTTTCATAAGCTATCACTACTTCTTCTTCACTTGCTTCAGGATCATCTAATACCGCTTTTGCTTCTTCTAAAGCATTTGCGAAAATATCCCATGTTTTTGCACTGTAGCTTATCGTATTTAAATTATTTGCTTTATTGATCAATTCTGCTAATAAATCCTTATCTGGAATTAATCTTAAGTTTAAATAAGCTATAGTTAATGCTTTTAATGAAGCATCTACTTCTGACTGAGTTGCTTCTTCATTTACTAAGATATTTTGAGCCTCAGTTAATATTGGCAGCATCGCATTCCATGTACTTTCTGTATATTTGCTTCCTTCTAATCCCATTACTTTATTTACTAGCGCTTCTAAGAATGTCTTATCAACTTTTTTGACTGCTTCTAAACTTTCAACTGCGTCCTGAAGTCTTGCATAAGCTGCATCTACTTCTTCCTGCATTACATTTTCATTACTTATTACTTTATTTGCAGCGTCTATTGCCTCCTGCAATACTTGCCATGAATCAGCTGTATAATCTTTTTCTACTAATTCATTAGCTATGTTGATCAATTCTTGTAAAGCAGCAGTATCACCTTTATAGAACTGTAACATATGCATTGCCACTGATAAGCGAGCAAATGATGCATCTACTTCACCCTGGCTTGCTTCTTCATTTGCTAAAACTGCTTGAGCTTCTTGTAAAGCTGCTTCAAATTCAAATGCTACAGCTGGTACTACTTTATTTAATTCTTCCTCGGTCACATTACTTGCCATATTTACAGCAATTGTTAAAGCTGTTTTATTTACATTAGTATCTGTCTTGATTTCTAATGCTGCAATTGCATTTGTTAATGCTTCAACCGCCTTATCTATTTCTGTTTGTAAAGCCTCTTCGCTATTTATAATATTTTGTGCCTGCATTAAAGCTTCTGTTAAAGCATCGGCTGTTTCTTTTGTATATAAGCTTAAATCTAAATTATTTGCATCATTGATCAAATCTTCTAACTGACTCGTATCGGCAGGTCCTGTTAAACGTATTTCAGCTCCTGAACCATAATTTTTATTTGATGAATCTGATTTAGCACTTGTAACTTTTAAACGAATATCAGTAATTTCTTCTTGAGTAAATGTTGCAATCTTCCATTCATTATTGCTAGCCCAAGTACCTGATGTTACTTCATGATATGTTTCCCCATTATCTGAACTTACTTCGATTATATATCCAGTAATTGTTCCATTTCCACCATTTGAACGTGGTTGATAACGTAAACCATCTACTAATGCTGCTTTAGGCATATGAATATTTACCCAGATATTACTCATATCTGTTCCACTCCATACAGAGTGCCAGATAGTTGAAGCATTATTATCAATCAAATTAGTCGCTGGTCCTTCAGATCCTGTCTGAGCTTGTTCACTACCAGCCGTTACTTGCCAGTTATTAATTTTTAAATCTCTTGCATTATCTTCAGCTGGAGACTTAGGTAAATTAGTCATTGAATATTTAGTTAAAATATTTTGTGTTTCTGCCTTCATATCCAATACAACTGGTACTGTTGAATACTCATTGTTACTATTGACCCATTCCCATTCTACTTCAAACCAGTCAATTGTTTTGGCTACTTCACCTTTTAATTCTTTTACTCTTTCATCGATCCATAATTGCCAGCGTTTCTTATATAGATCTGTTGTCAATCCTGACCATTGTCGATTAGAGTAATCATGTAATGAATTAGCTTGATATTTACTTCCCCAAGTAGTAATTAATGAACGGGCATTAAATTCATATAGTTCTTTTGAAAATTCATCAGCATTTTCAGCTAAAGCTTTAGCCTGCTCGATCCAAGTTCCTACCATTGTAACTTCTTGAGTAGAAGCAATCAAATCTGTTTCATCAATAATTTCCATAAATACAGCTGAATATTTTTCAAATAATTCTAAATCACCTACTCTATACGCACTTGACATTTTGTTCTGATACTCTTGAGCTGTATTTGCTAATACTTGAAGCAATACACTAGCTAAATCATATTGATATCCTTCACTTCCGGAAAATAAATCGTAATCTTCCAATAATAAAGCTGCTGCTTCTTCAAGTTTTTCCTTATCATACTTGATCAATGTACTATCACAACATGATACATTATTAATATCTAGTGCTGGTCTAGCATTAATAACAGGACATACTGGTCCTTCACCATTATTGTTTATTTGTGAATCATATACTGTTTCCATCAAAATATCCCATGCTTGTTTGGCTGAATCACTAACTGCTCCATAGCGTCTTGTAATATAATCACTGATCCATGCATCTTCATTGATCTTTTCTAATGGCTTAGTTGCATCATCAACCCAAATCAATTCAAAGAATAAATCATAAATTACAGGGTTATTATAAGATGCCTCTGGTGTAATTCCAATTCCTACCATATGATCAGTTTCATTGTATGCTTCAGGGAAATCATTGATCAATACATCCATATATCCTTTTAGCCCTGGACGTCCACCAAAGTTATTTAGTAAGCACCATACCCATGGTGTATTACCAAATTCTTTAGGGAATGTGTATCCATATGATGATTCACCATCCCAACGTGGATCTTTTTCAGCCCATAAATCAAGAATTAACGCATGTTCTTTTCTACTTCCAATTCCTGCTAACAATTCTGGAGTTGGATTTTTTTGCCAAGATTGGATTACCCATACAGCATCTTCATCAAAACTGATCATTTCATCTAAAACGATTTCAGCAATATCTGTTGGATCCATACCTCCAGTAATTCCACCTTCATGGAATGGATCTGTTGCATAATAATTTGTGACATCACCAAATACATCTCTTTGAATTTTATAATATAATTCAGCATATTCATTATAAATTGGGTCTGTTGTTCTTAACATTGATGGTCTTTGGAATCCATTCCATGTTCCTTGAGCAATTACAGAACCACTAGCATCAGGGTCTTTTGTTTCAATATCAGTTGGAACCATTCCACTGTATCCCTGCATAATTGGTTTCATTCCTAATTTACGCATTATAAACTGATTTTTACGAGCTAAATCTACCCTTTCACTAAACCATGTATTATGTACTGGTCCGCCATAATTAGAAAGATTAGCCATATATGCCCATGCATAATAAGCAGGTCCTGCAATAAAATCCTTTGCTTCATCTTGTGAATAGCCAAGTTCTTCTAAAAATCTGCGCCAAACTTCTTCTTGTCCTGTCATATCTAACACAAGATTAACACCATTTAATGCTAACCAGTCTAACTCATTACGCCATTCTTCCTCACCCCAAAATGGCATTGAATATGAATGCGTACAATAGTTATAAGCATAACGAACAGGCATTTTTGTTTCTTTAAATACAGTTTCTCCGTTTAATGAAACAGCTTTATCTGGCATTGAAACATGATTTCCAACTTGAGAAATATTTACATTTAAATAATATTTTAAGTAATGATTTAATCCTGTTGCTAAAGAAACACCATTATTTCCAGTAATATGAATTTTTCCATCTTTTTCAGAAAGATCAAAATAATCATATCCTGTTCCGTTTGGATTATCTCTTACTTCAAAACTAAACCAATCCACATATTCTCCACCAATCTGACGAGTAATGATTCCTTCTACTTCTTCAATTACCATATCATTTGTGATTTTTGCAGCGTATTGTGTATCTTCAAAATCAGCAACTTCAATAGGTGCTGCATTTTGAACTTCTGTACCGCTTTCTTCACCATAAATTTTCACTTCATTGATAGAAACATTAGTAGATGTTCCAGATTGATAATTTACATAAACTCTAATGATTCTAGCCTCACGATTTTCAATACTTCTTAAATCAATTACATCACCATCAACTGGTGTAGCGTTCTTATCAGTTTTAGAATAGATTTTTGTAAAATTCTCCCCATCCATACTTGTGTAAATATCATATTGTGAATACCCAGTTGTTGGAAGATATACTTTTACTTCATCTAAATTATAGTTCTTTTCTAAATCAATATCGACATAACCTGGATAATAGATACCTGTCCATTTAGATGATGGCTTACCATCTGTTATATTTGCACTATTAGCCTGATTAGTATTTGTATGTGCTGCTTTGTTATAAGCAAGATTACCATCTAAATTTAATTTTTCTACAGCAAAAATCTTAAACTCTGCCATTGATGGCCATCCTGTAGACGTCATATCATCTAACACGATCTTTACTTTATTAACTTTGATAGTTTCATCATTTTCAGCTAAAAAATGAGTTTTTACATTATCACCAGCAAGTCGTGTTGCTTTAGCGTGATCTACTTGTTTTACCCAATTTTCGTCTTCAGCACTTTGTGTATAAATACTATATGTATAATTAAATGTATCTGTTAATGACTTTGATTTTTCAAAAGCGATCTCAAATGCATTTACATCATAATCTTCTTTCCCTAAATCCAAAATCACAGAAACTTCTTTATCTGTTAAGGTAGAAAAGGCTCCTCGATGGAAAGTAAATAATGTCCCATAATCCTTATCAACTAATCTTGCACTATCTGTTTCAGGATTCGCCCCTTCAAATGGAATTACAGTTGCATTAGGTGCTACATTGACAAATTTACTCATGTTTGGTGCTGTACTTTCCTTATCTACATAGATTCCTACTTCGGCAAATGCAGGAGTAAATAACACTGGATTTCCTGAAAGTAATTTAGGATTGCTCAATGTTACATAAATTTGATCAATTTCTGTTGTTCCTTCAAATTCATAACTATATTGGTCTAAAAAGCTAAAGTTTTGCTTTATTTCAATAACTTCCTTTTCCAGCTCTCCTTTATACAATACTTCTAAAGTAATATCGACGATTCGATCTGGAGCATGTTGCCCACCCTCAAAATCTAAAGTAATCTTACGGATTGGTTTTGTATTACTTTTAGGTACAGTATAAGTAAATGTAGGAACTGTATCCCATGAGTTTGTCGCCCATAAGGTACTTAAATTCCCATCACATATACTACTTTCACTATATCCTGATGATGTTCCAACTAAAGTAAAGTCCTCAGCTTTAGCAATATTTACTAGTGATTCTTCTACTTTTTCAACTTTAGCAAAAGTCTGTAATTCTAATAAATGCATGATTTGATCATTTTCAGTGTTATTTTGAATACTGTTACTTCCATCAAACTGAACTCTAACATAACGAGCTGTCTTAGATGGGCTAAGAGCATAAGTATCTCCCGTTTCTGTAGAATTCCCCTCAGTTTTAACACCTACAGTTTCCCAAGTTTGATTATCAGTACTAACTGCGACTGTATAACGATATTGACGTGGTGTCGTTTGAGCCCATAAATTTCCTGGATAAGTAAACAATACTATTTTTTCTAAATCATATTCTTTTTGTAAATCTAATGTTAAATATGCTTTTTCACCATTATCAATATCAACTGGACCACTGTCCCAATAACTACTTGTACTTATTATGCCATCAATTACTTTACTGGCAGGATACGAATTATTTTGATGAGTTGCACTTACTGTTCCTCCTAAAGCAACATTTACTAATTCATCTTCAGCAGCATTGATCATAATTCCCTGCATCGGAACCAGAGATAAAGCAATGACTAATGACAAAAATCCTGTTAAACATTTATATAAAAATTTATTCATTTCCCTTCTCCTTCCATTCATAAATTTTTATTTAAATTTTCCTTTTATCATCCTCCTTTTTCTTGTGTTTTTTACTGCCTATCTTATCTTTAAATAAAAATATTTGTTTTCCCATATAGTTATTAAGAATACTTTTTAATAAAGTTAAAAGGTTGTAAACTAATCACTAATATAAAGACACTATTGGAAAGTTTGTGAATTTTATAAATAAACATGTAACTATTTTTAAATAAAATCGTTTTTCAAACAATTACAAATTACTCTATTAAACAAATTTCACCTTTGTGTCTATACATAATTATATAATAAAAATATTAGTAATTTCCTACAATGACTAGCAAAATGATACATTAAAAATCACAAAAAATCGCCCTCTTTAAAAAGTGACGATTCTTAAAATTTTTATTCAGCTTATTTTTAACCCTTTATTGCATTATATACATTGTTTACAGCTTCGATATAACATATGAAAGAAGGATGATTGTGATCGTTTTGTCTCAAATATCTATTTTTGATCTTCAAATACTGCTCCCTAACAAGCTGCCATTCTCCTGTTTGCTTAATATACTTAGCCTTTTCCTGTATTTTTGCAGAATCAGGTGCCTTGTTCCAATAGTATTGATCAGAGGCATTTGACCACGCGTTTAAACTAATCAAATTGAGTCCGCTAAATCCTGTTTTTTGTTGTTAATAAGCCTATAAAAATATTCATCAGTATCTCTACAAACAATGCAAACATCCATTGAAAATCTGGTAGGATTACCTTTAACAAAATATCTTTTTTTCGTAATCAAAGAAGATGTTGAATCATCGCAATCTTCCCAACCGTGTTTCTTTAATGCCTTATTAAAGGATTTTCTAGCACATTCTTTTATATATCTGCAATCCTCATAATCTTCACATCTGACAATTTCAAGGTTGTAATCCAAATCTATTGGTGACCTAGTATTTTGTACAATGAGATTTCTTGCACCGCTCCCTACAAGATAGAATATTGCGCCAATATCATGATCCTTTTTTAAGTAATGACAAAAATCCTGCATTATTTCACCACACAAATTTCAAACACGGCTTAGAAATTCTTTTAAAAATAAAAAACTACTCAAGTAGTTTTTTATAATTATTTCAAATTATGATAAATAAATAACATTCTATCCTTACCATTAATATCCTTAATAATTTCATAACAATCATCAGGAAAATATTTTTGTAATGCTTCTTCCATTAGTTCCCGTTGATCAAAACCCATTTCAAATGCAAGCAGTGCACGATCATTCAATAAACTTCTCACACCTTTGAAGATCTTACGATAAAAATACAAACCATCAGCACCACCAAAAAGAGCAACATGTGGTTCATTATCTTTAACGATAGCTTCTATCTCCTGTTCTTGAGGAATATAAGGAGGATTAGAAACAAAAATATCTACCTTTATATTACGATCAATCAATGGTTCCAGCATATCACCGACCATAAATTCAACATCTGCATTTAAATTTTTAGCATTTTCTTTAGCCACATTAACAGCATTTACAGAAATATCTGTTGCATATACCTTTAATCTTGACTCTTCTAACGCTAAACTTGTAGCTATAGCCCCACTACCAGTACCAACATCACATAAAGTAATTGTCTGATAATCTGCAAAATAATCATCTATACGATATAAAATATTTTCAACCAATTCTTCCGTTTCATAACGAGGAATCAAAACATCTTCATTTACTTTAAAATCACGACCAAAAAACGTTTCCACTCCCTTGATATATTGAATTGGTCTACCATTATAATACTCTTCCATTCCCGCTAAAAATTGATCTTTTAATGTATCATCAACCTCTTGATCATACATTAAGTATAATTCATGTGGCTCTTTTTTAGCTAAATGATAAAACAATACTTTTGCAACATTAACATCTTTATTATCATCATCTAAACGACTTTCTGCTTGTTTAATTAGTTCCTTTACAGTTGCCATTAATGCTGTCCTTCCATTTTTAAACGTTGATCTTCATTGATTAAAGCTGTAATGATATCATCTAATTTACCTTCAATAATTCGATCTAACTGTTGAATCGTCAACCCAATACGATGATCAGTTACCCGATTTTGAGGGTAATTATAAGTTCTAATTTTCTCTGCTCTATCACCTGAACCAACTTTACTTTTTCTTTCATTTCCAACTTGTTCATCTTGCTGTTGTTGATAATAATCATAGATTCTAGCAATTAAAGCTCTCATTGCTTTATCTTTGTTATCATGTTGTGAACGGCCATCTTGACTGGCTGCAACGATTCCCGTTGGAAGGTGAGTAATTCTTACTGCTGAATCTGTCTTATTGATATGTTGACCCCCAGCCCCACTAGCACGATAAGTATCAATTCTTAAATCACTTTTATTAATTTCAACATCTACTTCTTCAACTTCCGGCATAACTAAAACAGTAGCAGTAGAAGTATGCACGCGGCCTTGAGTTTCTGTTTTTGGAACACGTTGAACACGATGAGAACCAGATTCAAATTTTAATTTTCCATATACACCTTCGCCTTTAACCATAAAAGAAATCAATGAATAACCACCAGCTTCAGCATCAACTGCTTCCATTACTTCAATTTTCCAACCTTGAGATTCTGCATATTTTACATACATCCGATACAAATCACCAGCAAAGATGTTTCCTTCATCACCACCAGCAGCACCACGAATTTCCATAATTACATCTTTATTATCATTTGGATCTTTTGGAATTAATTCGATTTCTAACTTTTTAATGATTTCTGGTAATTTTTCTTCCAATTCAGCTAATTCCATTTTAGCCATTTCTTTGATCTCAGGATCTGATTCTTTTGTTAATTCTTTAGCATCTTCTATCCCGGCTTCAATTTCTTTATACTCTTGATATAAATCATATGCTGTTTGTAATGACGCCTGTTCTTTAGTAACTTCGGTCATTTTTTTAATATCACTGCCAATATCCGGATCCATCAGCATATGTCCTAATTCTTCATACCTGTTTTCCATTGTTTTTAAACGATCTAACATACTTTCATTCATGATTTATACCTCCAAACCTACCATATTATATAATAAACATAGAAAATAAGCAAAATATATTTTATTTGTTTTAATCTTACTTATAGTATAATTTTAGTAAAAAAATTATACTATATTAATTATAGTTCACATTGAGTTCACCTAATCATTTTATTATATAGGTGTAGTAAGAAAACTACCCCTCCCTTTAATCATAGAAAACGAAGACAAGTTACCTAAAAGTAACTTGTCTTTATTTTATCCATAAATTTATTCTTTAGTAAAAATGGGTGTTATGATCAATTCATAACATCCATTTTTTTAAATATTTTCTTTTTTCTTTTTACTATAGATTAAACCTAATACACTTAATCCAGCTATACTCATTAACATTCCTAGTGATACATCATCTCCTGTTTTTACACTTGCTGTTGTATCTCCTAGATTTACAGAAGTTATATCTGAATTAGCTACTAATCCCGCCATTGCTTTTGTTAGAGCATCTTTGGCATTGTCCACCTCTGTTTGACTTGCTTCTGGATCATTGAATACTGCTTTGGCATCATTCAATGTATCATTCATCACTTTCCATGATGCTGCTGTATAATTTGCTTCACTTAATCCATTAGCTTGACTGATTAAACTGCTTAATAAGTCTTTATTTGGTTTTAGTCTTAAGTTTAAGAACGCTTTTACTAATTCACTATATACTTCATCTACGTCAC
>JABLTO010179105.1_pt1 | contig 14083 bp, 7 predicted proteins | sample 7160091 | NCBI WGS metagenome assembly JABLTO01 (sample SAMN14651225, study PRJNA627086) | human gut metagenome | isolation source: feces | host: Homo sapiens
CGGAGCGGCGCTGCCACCTTTGCGCAGGCGCTGGAGCTGGCGGGCAGCATGAGCGGCACGGCGGCGGACATCAACTACATCCTGAGCACCGACGCCGGGCGGACGGCCCTTGAGATCGCCTACACCCAGGGTAAGGGCGAACGGATGCTCTATGCCGAAAAGATGACCGAACTGGGCGGCGCGCTTGGCAGCGAGAGCACCAGCGGCAGGGGCGAGGTATACGCCAAGGGTACGATGCGGCAGGAGAGCGACCCGGCCAGCCAGATCATCAGCCTGAACGCAGCGGCCACCGGCACGGATGCTATCCTGTACAATGTGCTGCAGAACGACCGGAGCATCAGGGCCTATGTGGACACCGAGACGGCCCGGATCTTCTTCGGAGACAACGCGCAGGACATCTTCGGCACCGTGCTGCACGAGGACTACCACTGGTACAACGCGCTGGACGCCGAGGGCGCAAGGACTTTGCAGGAGCACGCGCTGGAATATCTGGCGAAGAGCAGTGGCTACGAAAGCCTGGACGAGATGATCCGGGCGAAACTGCGGGATTACAGCGCCCAGAGCCTGACCTATGAGCAGGCAGCGGAGGAGCTGGTGGCCGACGCATGGCGGGGCATCTTTGACAGCGAGGAGAGCTTCAAGCGCTGGGTGACGTTCCAGCGCGGGCAGGCAGAGAAGAACGCAGGCAAGAGCGGCGCCATCCACAAGGTGATGGAGCAGGTGCGGCAGATGCTGGACACGCTTATCGGCCGGGCAAAGGAAGTGCTGACCGCAGACCCGGACGACCGCGCCGCCCTGAAGGCGAAGCGTCTGGCCGAGGCCGAAAAGCGCACCTTACAGGACGAGTATTTCGCCCACGCAGAAAAGGCCATGGACAACCTGCGGGCGGCAAAAGAAAACGCCGCAGCCCTCAAGACCGAGAGCGCGGCGGAAAAACAGGGGGTACGATTTTCGATTTTGAAGGATAAGGCCGGAGAGACTTATATCAAAATCGACGAAGATATTCTGAAGGATGTCCCGCAGGAAGAGTGGAAGTCTACGGTCAAGCAGGCTATCAAGGAGCGTTTTCCGAACGGCTTTAAGCGGAACGACTGGACGATTGAAAATACGAAAGAAAGCCGCAAAGAATTTGTCTGGTCAAAGTATACGAAAGCATTGCAGTGGGAGAGCGCAAATGCCTATGCAGATAAAATGCGGATAGCAGCCAATCTGGACGAGATCATTCGGACGGCAGACGAAGTATACCGTGAGCCTGCGAACCACAAGAATGCGGAAGCATTCAACCGGGGAAAAATCAAGATCCAAGTCGGGCAGAACGCCTATGAGGCGGATGTGCTGACGGCCATCAAAACGGACCAGCGGGAGATATTCTATGATATTGTGGACATTAAGCCCATAAAAATAGAGACCTCCGGCAAAGCCCACATAGAATCCGAAGATTCGAGGAGCAGCGGGCCGGAGGTCTCGGTAGAAGCCTCCGGTGGAACCGTCACCAAAACACAAAGTCATGATGCCAGCAGATTGCCGGAGGCTTCTAAACAAAGTATAGCACGAACCTCCGACGAAAGCAAGAGAACCGACGAGGCTGTGAAGAAAACGGTGAGGTTCCAGCTAAGCGAATCCCGGCGAAATCAGAGTGAGCTTCAGAAAGAAAGCCGGGAGCTGGAACGTCAGCGCCGCGCCCTGAAGGAAGAGCGTGCAAACTGGCAGGAAAGCAACGAAGTGCGGGCTATCGAAGAAAAGAAAAAAGCCTATGGCCTGTTCTCGGAAAAGCGCAAGGAGTTCAACCGGCGCGGTGCAGAACTGGAAAGCCGCATCGGCGAAGTGAACGATAAGCTGCGGCAGGCACAGGCCGAAGTGGAAAACGCCCGACAGGCCGTGAAGCAGGAGCAGCAGAAGGTGTATGATACCAAGGCCAAGGCGGCGGGCGGAAAGCCTGAGTACCGCCGGAAGTTGGCCGTGAAGCAGTTTGGAACGACAGACCGTTTTGAACGGGCAGGGTACATCCTGCCTGATGGCCGGATGCTGAATTTTGCGCAGAATGACGGAACCCGGGACACTGACCACAGAGAAATACTGGACGTGTTCGGCCCGGCGGAGGTGCCAAACGGCACGGAGGCCCTGAACAAGTTTCTGGCAGATGGCAATGTGCGTGTGATGGCTGAGGCCCCGGGCGTTGACATTGCGGCAAAGACTCCACCGACCGAACAGCAGCTGAGACAGATCCGCGCGATGGTGGAGCAGCTGGGCAGCGAGAAACGGCGTTTCACCATCGACATCTCCACCACCGACGGGCGGGTGGCTGTCAGCAAGGAGTACAGCGGGAAGGTGGATGCCGACAAGGTCGTAAGAGAGATCCGGGAATACTACAAGACCGGGGAACTCCCGGCAGAGAGTGAGCTGGCACGATTCCGTTACCAGCGGGCCGAACAGGCCGACCGGGAGGCAAAGCAGAACCAGCAGCGGCAGGCCAGCCGGGTACTGGCGGAGAAGGCAGCGGCCTTTGATACCCTGAACCAGTTCTTCGGCCTGACGAAGAACACCCGGCTTTCGGACGCCGCCCTCGAGAGCCTCGCCATCCGATGGACGAAGACCAACGGAAGCAGGGCCGACCGGGCAAAGCTGGCAAACGAGACGCGGGCGCTGGTGGAGTATCTGCGCTCGGAGGGAGCGGACATGGCCAAGGCGCAGGGACTGGCCGAGACGCTGGCGGGCGAGGTACTGGATGAGGCCACCTACCGGAACACGGAGCTGTGGAACCAGTACCCCGACCTGCACAGCCTGACCTACACGGTAGACAAGAACGGCAAGGCCAAGGCCGAGCTTGTGAAGCGGTACGGAAGCTGGACAGAGGCGGTAGCCGAGGCCCGGCGCCACGGCGTGAAGCTGAGGCAGGCAGAGGGATACCGGGACGGCAACCCGGCGGAACAGTACGAGGCCATCGTGAACGACACCCGGGCCGTGGGCGGCGTGAAGGAGAGCGCGGCAGCACTCTTCCGCTCGGCGGCACAGGAAGCGGGCGTGGCGGGCGCAGCCAGCATGGAGAGCACGGACTGGCTCGACGTGCTGATGAACGTACACGACACCATCAAGCCCCGGATGATGAGCCGGTTTGCGGACGCTGCCGAATACGAGGACGCCAAGGTGGAACTGGCGGGCCGGATGATCGGCGACATCATGAGCCACCCGGAGATGACCGACGCCGAGGCGGTGTTCGAGGGCATCTTAAAGCACAACCGTGAAGTGGCCGCAATGGCCGCCGGAAGCGAGGAGCGTGCGGCTGAGGTGACGAAGGGGCTGAAGAGCGTGCAGCAGACCCAGCGGAAGGCTTTTGCCGACCGGATGCGGGAAAACAGCCGCAGCCAGAGCGCCGAGGTCAAGAGCGTGAGCCGGGCAGAACGACAGCTCAACGAGAATCTGGAAACGCTGGGCGCACAGGTGAGCACAGCAGCGGGTCTCGACGAGAAGATGACCGCTCTGCGGGAAGCCTACGAGCGGGAATGGAAGGCCGAAAAGAACCGGATGAAGCAGGCCCGGCAGGAGATGCTGGACGAGATAAAGCTGGAGCGGCAGCAGATGCGCTCCCAGATCAACGACCTTTCCCGGCAGGTGGCCGGAGAGCAGCGGAGAGCCGACCGGGCGGAGCATCAGCTGCTGGTACAGGAAAACGAGATCATGGAGTGGGAGGCCGAGAACCAGCGCAAGGCGGAAGCATGGCAGGAAAAACAGGCCCAGAGGAATGCCATTGCCATTGAAACGGCCCGGCAGCAGCGGGACGAGGACGTAGCCGTGGCCAAGGCACTGGCCGAAAAGCGGGTGCAGAAGGCCCGGGAAGGACGGAAGGCGGACGAACTGAAATGGAGCATCCGGAACAATGCCGCCCAGCTCAACCAGATGGTGCTGCGGCCAAAGCCCGGGAAATATGTACAAAAGAGCCTCATCGTGCAGGCCGCCGAGGTGGCGAAGCTGACAGACATGGCGGTGCTGAACAACAACGCCCTGACCAAGCTGACCGCCTTGCAGGACAGCATCCGGCGCAGTGGAGAGATGGACGTCAGCATCCACGCCGACTGGGAGAACAGCGGCGTGGAAAACCTCATCCAGACACTGCGGGACGATATGAACGCCAGCAAGCAGGCAAAGCTCGACCGGCTGCGGCAGCAGCTGGAAGAAGCCAAGGCCCTGCCGGATGGCGACAAGGCCGAACAGCTGCGGGACCGGCTGCGCCAGCGCATCCGGGAGACGGAGAACCGCACCTATCTGCCCATGACGGTAGATCAGCTGCGGATGCTGAAGGCCATTACGGCCAGCACGCTGCACATCATCCGGACCGAGAACAAGACCCTGAGCCTTGCGAGGGCAGAAGAGGTGGACGGCATGGCCATGAAGGCCGCCCGCGAGGTGCTGAACTCGGAGGGCAACGGCTTCGGAGAGAAATTTGAAAAGGCGAAGGGCGCGATGAACCGCTACCAGCTGGACATGCTGGGCGGCACGAGAATGTTCCGGCGTCTGGGCGGCTACACCAAAAACGGCCAGATGGAGAAGCTGGGGCAGATGCTGAACGACGGCCAGCGGCGGCAGACGGAGATCCTCGTGGAAGGCGAAAGCCTGTTTGCCAACGTGACCGGCAAGGAACACCTGAAAGAGGTGGAAGCTTTTGCCGGGCCGGGGGCAGAGCTGGTGGACATCGGCCTGAAGGACAGCAAGGGCAATGCCGTGCCGCTGAACCACGCACAGCTGTGCAGCCTGTACATGCTGCTGCGCAACGAGGACAGCCGCCACCACCTGATGACCGGCGGCCTGACCCTGCCGGACGCTGCCCAGTACGCCAAGGGCAACATTGAGAGAGCCTACCAGCGCAGCCAGACCGTGATGCTGGGGACGCTGGTGGACGCCGACGGTGTCCCGATGGCCGACACCATTTTGCAGACGGTACAGGACGCCATGACGGACTATGACCGAAACTGGTGCAAGGACATGGAGGACTTTTTTGGGCGGTACACCACGAACCTCATCAACGAGACCAGCATGAAGCTGCTGGGCTACGACCGGGCCACCGTGAAGAACTACTACCCCATCGCGGTAGACCGGAGCACGCTGGCGACGGAGATCGAGGGCGTGAAGATGGATGCCACCATCGAGGGCAGGGGCTTTTTGAAGGAGCGCGTGAAGAGCAACAAGCCCATTTTGCTGGAAGAGTGCCAGAACGTGGTGAAGCGGAGCCTGCGGGACACGGCGGCCTATGCGGGCCTTGCGGCCCCCATCCGGGACGTGCAGCGGGTACTGAACAGCACCGTGGAGACGGCAGAGGGCATCGGTGTGCTGAAGGACAAGATCATCGGCGAGAAGTGGGGAAAGGAGACGGTGAGCTACATCAACGACCTGCTGACCGACCTGCAGACCACGCGGCGCAAGCGCAGCAGCACCATGAGCCGGGCGCTGGACAGGATGCGGGGCAACTACGCCGGAGCCATCCTGTCCGTGAACCCGGGCGTGGCCATCGCGCAGGCAGCCAGCCTGCCCACGGCGGGCGCTGTGCTGGGAGCAGACACCATGGCGGCGGTACTGCCCTTCGTGAAGAATTTCTCGGGCAAGCAGCGGGCCGCGGTGGAAGCAGAGATACGCCAGCACGGAGACGCCCTGCTGCAATACCGCCTGCGCGGCACCAAGCGGGGAGAGATGAGCTCCATCGGCGCGCACAAAAACCTTGTGGCCAAAGCGTCGGAAGCCATGCCTGCTGTGACCGGCTGGATCACCGGCATGGACGAGATCACGGTGGCGGCGCTGTGGGAGGGCGCGAAGCGGTATGTGGAGCACCACGCAGCGGAGTTTGGCGAGGGCGCCGCGGAGAAGGGCAGCGAAGCCTACTGGGAAGCCGTGAACAAGATGTACCAGCGGGTCATCGAGGAGACCCAGCCCAACTACACCACCATGCAGCGGGCGGGCATCCAGCGCAGCGACAACGAGTTTGTAAAGACGCTGACCATGTTTACCACCCAGCGCTTCCAGAACTACGGCATCCTGGCCGACGCCGTGGGCGACTACAAGGCCCAGAAGGCGCGGTACGCTGCCGACCAGAGCGCCGAGAACAAGGCCGAGGTACAGAGGGCTGGGCAGAGCCTGCGCCGGGCGGCGGCAAGCCAGGTGGTGCAGACGGCGGTATTTGCCCTGATGAAGATCGGCGCGGACTTTTTGCTCCACCGGTGGGACAAGGAGCAGGACGAGAACGGCGACATCACGGCGGCCAGCGTAGGCAAGCGGTTTTTCGACCTGTACACTGAAAGTGCGGCCGGAAACTTTTTGTACGGCTCGGAGATCTACAGCGCCCTGACCAACGCCCGGGACGGCAATGACTATGACGTGGTGAGCGCCACCAACATCAGCGCGGTGAACGCCCTGTTTGCTGCCTTTACCAAGACCGTCAAGCTGCTGCGGACGGACACTGGCGAGATGAGCGAGGAAGAGCTGACAGCACACCACCAGAAGCTGAACAAGGCGGTGCTGAAGGACATCCAGTGCGGCCTTGAACTCTACGGCGTCCCGGCGGCGAACATCCGGAAGGTGATGCAGGCGTTTGAAGGCTACTGGGAGGATGCACAGGCCATCGGCAGAGGCGAAGGGTTTAGCTTTAACTCTGCACCCTCCACTGCCACCGGGCAGTACGACCGGCTGTACAACGCCATCCAGAGCGGGGACAGCGAGGAGGCTGCGGCGGCGATGAAGAAACTGGAACAGATGAACAAGACGGACAAGGTGGACGGCGAGCTGGCAAGGCGGCTGAAGCAGTACGACGCCGACGTGCTGGCGGCGGCCGAGGCCCGGAACGCCGGGAAGGCCCGGGCCGAGGAAGAGGCCCGAAAGGCCGTATTTGAGAAGCTGCGGGAGGGGCTGGACGTCGCCTCTGCGACAGACAGGGCCAAGGGAAAGGCGGACGCGGCCCGGCGGGCGCAGCTCATCGACCTTGTGAACAAGGCGGTGGACGGCAAGGCGGACGAACTGCTGGCAGGCAGCAAGGACGGCAGCATATACGACGCGCTTCTGGACGAAGTGGAAAATGGCCGGGCGAAGGACGCGCAGGACGAGATCGACCGGCTGCTGACCGCAGGCAAGGACAAGGGGAGCATCAAGAGCAAGATCACTGAGGCGGTGAAGGAGGAGTATCTGGCCGGAAACGACCGGGACCGGGAGAAGCTGGAGAAGAAGCTGCTGGCCCTCGAGGACGCAGAGGGTGAGCCGCTGTACGAAGAAAAGAACTTTGCACAGTGGGTAAGAGCTGCGGACAAGAAGGCCGAGAAGGCGAAGGACGAGAAGAACTGGTGGGAGGGGGTGAAATAAGATAAGAGCAGACGCTCTGGTAATGAACCAGGGCGCCTGCTCTTTTTGTTTGTATGAATAAGTCCGCAGTAGTTTTGTAACGGGGGACGTGGTAGGCTTTTTATAGAGTGCTTGCCCTACTGAGAGCGGCAGCGGACCGGAAGGAAACCTCTCACCGTTTCTGTCCGCCTACGGCGGCGCAAAAACGGAGCTCCCCTAGCGAGGGGAGCCTTTCTCAAAGGAAGGAGCTTCAAAGTGAAAGTAAGAGTAGTGAAGGACCATTTTTGCGGGACAGGCTGGCGGGCGGAGCCGGAGACGCTGTACCTGGGCGGCGTGGGCGCCGTATACGTGGAAAAGCTCGAGTTCGTGCTGCCGGAGACATGGGCCGGTATGGCCGTGACGCTGCACATCGAGCAGGAGGGCGGGACTGTGCCGCAGCCGATGCTGCTGGATGGAAATAATAACGCTCCGGTGGATGGGCGTTTCACGACGGCGCGGCAGGGCCTCTGGATGCTGATGGCCACGGACGGCGAAGGCCGACGCGAGATGACCATGCCCGGGAAATATGTGTGCTACCAGACGCTGGAAAACGGCGAGGGAACTGGCGCAGACGGACCGGCGATGCCGCTGCGGTATCAATATTTACAGCTGGTGCTTGAGCAGGAATCCCGGGCAGCGCTGGAAGCACAAAGAGCCGCCCGATACCGGCAGTGGGTGGCCGACCGATGCGCTGCAAAGGAACACGCGCTGCTGCTTGAAGCGCTGAGCGGAATGCGTTACTCCGACGCCAGCGCATGGGACATGATAGTGCAGCTGAAGCAGCGCTGGAACAGCCCCCCGCCGGAGCAGGCAGAGCCGGTGGCAGTGGAGAGCATCCGGCTGGACAGCAAAGAGCTGAGCATAAAAGTGGGAGAGTCCTGTCCCCTGAAAGCCACGGTGCTGCCCGGAAGCGCACCTCAGACCGTGGAGTGGATGGCCGAACCGGAAGGCATCGTGCAGCTCCGGGAAAATACTCTGACCGCCGTGAAAGGCGGCACAGCGCTCCTGACGGCCATCGCAGGCGGAAAGCTGGCGCAGCGCAGAGTGCGGTCGGTAGCTGTATCGCTGGAAAAGCTGGCGCTGGACAAACCGTCCGTAAAGCTGAAACAGGGCGAGTCTGTGACTCTGACCGCGACTCTGACGCCGACCCAGTCCACCGTGACAGCGGTGAGCTGGACAACGAACAATGCGGCGCTGGCCGTGATGAAAGACCAGACGACCGCCGTAGAAAACGGAAAGGCCGTGAACACGCTGGCAGCCCTGAAGGACGGCAGCTGCATCATTACTGCTGCCGCCGGAGGAAAGAGCGCTGTGTGCAGCGTCACGGTGGAAAAGAATGGACAGAGCGGCGGGGATGGACCTGCCATCGTGATGTATGCGGTATCCAACCGGCTGAACGGGCTGAGCACGAGCCGGACGGACGTGGTCGTCCAGAGCGGCAAGGCGTACACCGCGGCTCTGACGCTGAACGAGGGATACTGGCTCATATCCATCAAGGTGACGATGGGTGGCGAAGACGTGACAGCCACCGCATGGAACGAGAAAAAGATGACCGTCTCCATCCCCGATGTGACGGGCAACATCGTCATAACGGCAGAGGCGAAGCTCCCGATGCTGAAGGAACTGGCGGTGGGAGCGGTGACAAAACTGGTGGAAAAGGACGGGACAGCGGCGGAAGAATTCGTGGTCATAGCGCAGGACTACGAGAAAGAGCTGAACGGCGAAGGCCGGACGCTCCTTGCCCGGCGGCACGGTATCACCGGGAAAAAATGGAACACGACATGGTGTACGTATGCCGACAGCCTGATTGACGTCTACCTGAACAGCGAATACCTGAAGAACGCCCCACAGGCGCTGAAAGACATTCTGACGGAGACGAAATTTTACTACACGCCCGGTTACTCCGGAAGCGGCAGCAGCTATACAGGAAGCCACACGGTGACCACGCTGAGCCGGAAGGTCTTTTTGCCCTCGTGCTATGAGTTCGGATTCGAGTCATACGGATACACTTCGGCCAGCAGCCCGAAATACTACCACCTGGAAGGCTCGACCTTTGCCGATGCAAAGAAGCTTGCTCTGGCGCTGCTGGCGGCGGATGCCGAAACGGCGGGGAGCGTACCGAACACCTATTTTCATTTCTGCCTCTGGACCCGGACGCCGGTACTGAACAACTACAGCAGCGGCCTGACCGGAAGTGAACTGAAAGAGTATCTGTACAAGAGCGCTGAAGCGGTGTGGGCGCAGATGCTGACGGCACCGGATAAGCTGGACTGGGGCGGATACAAGGTGAACGAACCGGAAAACATGAGCTGGCCTGACCTTTACAGGTGCTGGACGCACCCCTGTTTTACACTGCCGGGAAATACCGTTATCGACGCAAAGGGAAATATTGTGGAGGTGAGAGAAGAATGAGCACGGATAACGCACTGGACGCCCTGACGGCGCGGATGCTGGAAGCCGTAAAGAACACCCGCGAAAGCGCGGACTCCGCTGCGGCCAGCGCCCAGAAGGCGCAGAAGATGGCGGAGGGAGAGATGCAGGGAACGTCGCTGACTGGCGCAGAGAAAAAGCTGCTGGTGCAGATATTGCAGCGGGCGGCGAACAAGAACAGCGAGATTCAGCCCGCGGTGGATGAGCTGAAAAAGCTCTGGAAGGAGAGCTCCTGATGATAGAACGCAATATCTCCCTCGCCTCGACGGGTTCGGCGCGGACATCGGGCTGTGACAACCAGCTGCGTCTGGGCTATAGCCGGAACCGGGGGATATACCGGCTGAACATCACCCAGACCGGCGAGTGGGAGGGAATGACCATCCGGGCGCTGTGGCACACAGAGCGAGGAATGCTGTTTTCGTCGCTCGTGGAGGACGGAAAAATAGAAGTACCCGCCATCGTGACCTCTACACCCGGGTGCGGCAGGCTCGTCTTTGAGGGAAGCGACGGAACCCGCACCCTGACCAGCGCGGACATCAAGTACAGCGTGGCCATGAACAGCGGCACGATGGGGGACATCCCCGAACCGCCGGTGCCTGCATGGCAACAGCTGGTAGCCCTCGTGGAGCAGGCAAAGGACGAGGCGTGGCAGGCCGGAGAGGACGCCAGACAGAGCGCCGCAAAGGCCAATGAAGCATATGAAAACACCATCGGCGCAAAAGACTCGGCTGTAACGGAGATACGCAAAGCCGAGACGGATGCACTGAACAATGTGGAGGCATCAGCCGGCCCGGCGGCGTCTGCGGCTGCGGATGCTGCCGCAGCAGGCGCAAAGGAAAAAACCGAAAAGGCCATTCAGGAAGTAAAGGACAGCGCGGTAAAAGAAGTGAAAGATGCCGCAGCAGGGGCAGCCGCCCGCGCTGCCCAGTCGGCAACGGATGCGGCCAGTTCTGCCGCCGAGGCAAAGAAGACAGCTCAGGACATCCAAGGCTACTACGACGGCGTACAGGATCTCGTGACCGACACGCTGCGAGACTACACCGGCGGCTACTACCGCAGCTATGATTTGACCATCCCGGCGGCGGGCTGGAAAGAGATGACCAAGTCCGTAGGACGGTACTGGTACAGCTGCGACGTGGCCATCGATGGGTGCGACAGCTCTTACGTCCCGATGGGGACCCTGACGCTGGACACGGCCGGAGAGGTCGAAAAAGCAAACCTTGCGACTGTGCTTCAGACCGTGGAGGGCGGTGTGCGGTTCTACGCTGCCATCCCCCCGAAGGTGAACATCCGTGCCTTTGTAACGCTGTTTGCAAAGGGAACGGCATCGATGCAGCAGGCTTCCGCTGAAGAAGTGCAGAGGATGCTTGACGAAATTTTTAATGGATAAAAGAAAGAGAGGAAAAAACACATGGCCAGTTATGATTTGACCCGTACCCCCGCGCTGCGCGACCTGCAGGAGCTGGGCCGCCGCCAGAAGAATGTGACGGACGGTCTCGGCCAGCGCGTATCTGCGCTGGAGACCAATGCTCCCACCAAGGTGGGCGACCTGACGAACGACAAGAAATATCAGACGGAGACGGAAGTCTCCGCCGCCATCAACAAAGCTGTCGCTGCGGCAGACCACCTGAAGCGCAAGATCGTCGCCTCGACCGGGAACATCGACCTGAAGGCGGCAGACGCTGCACAGTACATCTACATGGTCCCGAAGGGTACTGCCGGTACCTCCGACAAGTACGACGAGTACATGGTCATCGACGGCGTGCTGGAAAAGATGGGCGACTGGAAAGTGGATCTGAGCGGCTATGTCCAGAAGGAAGCCGGCAAGGGTCTCTCGACCAACGACTACACCAGCGCGGACAAGCAGAAAGTGACCAACATGGAAAAGACCATGGACGCCCGCATCACCGCCAGAATGGCGACCGACACCGAAGTGAACGCGATGCTGGATGAACTGTTTGGCTCTTAAAGGAGGACAAGATGGGGATAACGCTTGCTCATCTGAAGGAAGCCGTGGACCGGCTGCTGGACAGGATCGCGCTGGTGGCTCAGACGGCCTCCAAGAGCATCGAAGAGATGGGAAAGACAAAGGCGGATAAGGTGAACATCATGTCTTTGACCATCCCGGCCAGCGGCTGGTCGAGCGACAGCACTGCGGGATGTCCGTATTATCTGGACATCCCGGTGTCCGGCCTGACGGCAAACGACTGTGTGGCCGTAGTGGTAGCACCGACCTGTGCAAAGACCGCCCTGACGGCAGGACTCACATCGACCGAAAGCTTTGCAGGAAAACTGCGGCTGCGAGCGCAGCAGACGCCGACAGCTGCCATCACGGCAGTTTATTACATTGTGAAATAGGAGGGATGGACCTATGGCATGGGGCCCCATATCGGTCGGCGGCAGTGTGAGCGGTTACACGCTGCCGACAGCAACGGCCAGCGTCCTTGGCGGCGTGAAGACCGGCAACAACATCACGAACTCCGGCGGCACCATCAGCATCACCAAAGCCAACGTGACGGCGGCGCTGGGTTATACGCCGCCCACGACCAACACCACTTACGGTGCCGCCACCCAGAGTGCAGCCGGCCTGATGAGCGCTGCCGACAAGAAAAAGCTGGACAATGTTGCCGCCGGCGCAAACGCCTATAGCCTGCCCACGGCAACGGCCAGCGTCCTTGGCGGCGTGAAGACCGGCAGCAACATCACGAACTCCGGCGGCACCATCAGCATCACCAAAGCCAACGTGACGTCAGCACTGGGCTATACGCCGCCCACGACCAACACCTGGCGCGGCATACAGGACAACCTGACCAGCACGGCCACCGACCAGAGTCTGAGCGCAAATCAGGGCAAGGTGCTGAAAGGCCTCGTGGACGGCAAGGCGGCGTCCAGCCACACCCACAACTACGCCGGTTCCGGCTCTGCGGGCGGCACGGCCAACTCGGTCAACGGCCTGACTTTTGCCGCCCAGACCACCGACCCGGGCGCAGGAAGCAGCCTTGCCACCAACAAGGTGCTCATCGTGTACGTGTAAAGGAGGCCGGATATGGCAAAAGCAGTTTATGTGGGCGTTAACAGCAAAGCCCGCAAGATGAAAAAAGCCTACATCGGCATCGGCGGTAAGGCCCGCAAGGTCAAGAAGATGTACATCGGTGTCGGAGGCAAGGCGAGGCTGTGCTACAGTGCAGAGCTGGAAAGGTATGGAATGGCTGCGGCGCTGAGCACTACACGGTATGATATGCGGGCCGCGACCGTCGGCAAATACGCTTTGTTTGCGGGTGGATATATCTCCAAGGACTTTTTTGGCTACGTCGTCAGCAGTTCCGTGGATGCCTACAATACCTCCCTTACGAAGAGCACACCGACAGAGCTGAGCTGCAAACGGGGCGGTCATGCGGCGGCATCTGTCGGCGGCTATGCGCTGTTTGCTGGCGGTGCATCGTCACGTACTTGGCTAGACAAGTATGGCAACATCGTGAACTCTGTGGACGCATACGATGCCTCTCTGACCCGCAGTGCCGCCCACGTGGTTGGCGCCGCAGTCGAGATCGGAGGTGCAGCCGTCGGAAACTACGCGCTGTTCGCAGGCGGGGCGGACAGTATGCCAATAAATAAAGATAACGTGACGAGCTATGTGCCGGCGTACGATCCCTCACTCACCTTCACGATAGCACCTTTTTTGAGTGTTGCACGAGCGAATGCGAAAGGCGCAAGCGTAGGCAATTGCGCACTGTTCGCTGGCGGAATGGCCGATAATTCTTGTACGACAGTGGACGCCTACAATGCTTCGCTCACCCGCACCACCGCGACCGCTCTGAGCAGCGTGGAAAACAACAGCGCCGCTGCAACTGTCGGGAACCACGCAATATTTGTGGGCAACACTGCCTCCGCAGACATCTACGACGCTTCCCTCACCAAAACGTCTGCCGCCATCCTGAGCACGGCGCGGACGGGTCTGGCTGCGACGACGGTCGGAGACTACGCTATCTTTTCAGGAGGTGGAGTGGCAGATTTCTGCGACGCATCTCTGACCCGGAGCAGCATCGGCACCAGCATGACGGGCTATGACATGGGTGCTGCGACCATCGGGGACTACGCTTTGTTTGCAGGCGGGAGTTCCGGTGAAAACGGTGGCTCCGCTTACGATTCCGTCGAAGTCTACACCGCATAAAAGAAAAGGAGAAATCAAAATGGCACGATACAAAATTTACGACAACAAATCGGACGTCATCACCCCGGCGTCTCCGACCAGACCCGCATTGCGGACGCTCTGGAAGACATGGTGGCGCTGAGTCTGCCG
>JABLTO010229541.1_pt1 | contig 14072 bp, 14 predicted proteins | sample 7160091 | NCBI WGS metagenome assembly JABLTO01 (sample SAMN14651225, study PRJNA627086) | human gut metagenome | isolation source: feces | host: Homo sapiens
CCAGCCGAGCCAGTCAACGATAAAATGAACGCCGCTTCGCGTCGCCGTTGACAGCCCCGCCCGTCTTTGCTGGTAGGCAATCAAGGGGCGACAGCACTACCTGCTGTCGCCCCACACTATTTGAAGCCTATATAATATAATGGTTTTTGCCTGTTTTCTTATCTTGCTACATTTTACAGCAGCTCCGTTCTCATTACCATACCCGCACTCTGTTTTCCGGTGCGACCCACATCCCGTCGTTTTCGGTTATGCTGAATGCTTCATAAAATTCGGGACAGTTGACAACACATCTGTTCACCCTAAGTTTGGCGTCGGAGTGGTAGTCAAAGGTGGCGGCATATTGTGCATAGGCGCGCGTTGTTGTTGCTGCCATACATTTTGCAAAGCTTGTATAAAGCGTCTTAAAGTCAGGCGATTCACGGCGCGACTCTATCTCCGTGATACACTGTACAGCTCCTTGGTCAGCTATGTTTTCACTCAGTGTCAGCGTACCGTTCATGGGTATGCCGGGAATGCCTTCGCACCCGTCGTAGAATGCTATCATGTCGGCACAGAGGTCACTAAAGGTGTTATAATCTTCAGGCGTCCACCAGTCGGCGGCGTTGCCGTTCTCGTCAAATTTTGCGCCGTTGTTGTCAAAGGCATGTGTGATCTCATGCGCTATGATAAAGCCGATCCCTCCGAGGTTTTCTTCAAACGATGCGTTTACATCATAAAGAGGCGCCTGAAGGATAGCAGCCGGGAAGGTTATGTCATTGGAAGTAGCTGTGTAATATGCGTTCACTGTAAAGGGCTCAAGCGCCCATTCTGACTTATCCACAGGTTCATAAAGGAGTTTTGCGTTATAATCCTTTTCAGCTTTTTTCAAACGCACGGTGTTATCAAAATAACTGCCGCCGTTTTCGGGTGATACTATCTCTGCTTGATCGGCAGGGCATGCGAAGCTATCGGGATATCCTACCTTTATCATAAGTGTATCGAGCTTTTTCAGTGCGGCGGCTTTTGTGGTATCGCTCATCCAAGTGAGTGCGCCAATGCGTTCTTTATAAAAATCCACAATTTCCATAGCCATCTCTTCAACGTCCTGTTTGGCTTCTTCAGAAAAGAAACGCTCTGAATATAGTTTGCCTATATATTCGGGCATCGCGCCCTGCAGCTGCATTGTATACATGTCCTCCTCCGAGACGGAGGTATCGGTACCGAGCAGTTTTTCCGAAAATTCTTTTGAGACCGTTTCAAAATCCCTGCTCACAGTGCTACCGTAACGGAGCAGGAGCTGTATTTTCATGTACGCTTTGAGTGATTCGAGATTTTCATCTTTTATATATTCCGCAAGCGCTCTTGTGAGACCAACATCCGTAACCACTATGCGATCCGTCGGCTCAAGGTGCGAAGCAGAATACACCATGTCAAGAGCGAGTCCCGAAAACATACTTTTCAATTCATCCATCGTAAACAAGTTATATGCCTTGGCAACATCGCTGTAGTCCTCTCTGTTCATTGCCGCGTTCGCAAGGGTTTTTTCAAACTCGAAATAAAGGCGTGCACCTTCTGCTGCGCTTTGTTCATCCTCTCCCGCCAGCATTAAAAGATTGCTCATATGCTCTGTGAATATCTGCATTTGCGCACTATTGCTGTCCTCATAGAACTCCTTCGTGAAAGAAGTTTCCGGCACATCAAAGGAAGCCACATGCTTCGTGCTGTCTTTCATATCCGTAACGACTGAAAAATCCATAAGCGGAGCAAAACAGATTTCTTCTGAAAGCTCTGCATTTACCTTTATGAGTTCCGCTGCTGTTGCAGCTCCGTCAATCATATCAAGATATTTATTTAACAGTTCTGTTCCCGCATTGTCGTCCTTGCCGACTACAGTCATACTCTTATACATGTCCGAGAGCTTTTGCTCCGGGGTGCCATATTCATGTTCTGTTGATGTGATTTCCTCTATGATTTCTTTGATTTGTCCGGTAGCTTTCTCATTTAGGTCATATAACGTGCCGCCCAATGTGAGTCCGGGAAGGGGTTCCATCGATTCAAGCGCATCCTTGTTTACGGACGCGTAAAAATCATCCTTTAGATTTGTGCCGAAAAGAGAATAGACACGTTCGATAAACAGTTCCGCCTGATCCTTTGTAACAGGCTCGTCAGGCAAAAAGCGTCCGTCGTCTGTCCCTGCGATTATCCCGGCATCAAACACATCCGACAGCTCCGTTTTTGCCCATTCCGGTACATCCGTGCATTCCTCCGCCGGTATCGCAACGCGCGCATTATGACCGCTTGGCGCCGGAAGCCCGCCGAACGCGCGGTCAAGCATAACAAGAAATTCAGCGCGAGTGACACTTTCATTTTCCCGCAGGCTGCCGTCTTCGTAGCCTTTGATGATATCTGATGTGGTAACGCCGATGTTGTAGTCATCCGCTGCATTTGCAAGTATCACTGCCGATTCGCCGCGTGTCATGTATGGATCTGCAGCTAAAGATACTGTGCTTGAAAATAAAAGGGATACCAACAGGGCAAGTGATGCAAGTTTTGTTTTTATCATGATTACAGCTCCTTTCGTGACATCAGGATACTCCCTGCTATTGTAAACAGTGCGATGTATCCGATACATATCAGTATAAACGGGACATAGCCGCTTGCTATCATCTGCTGCGGCGCGTTTGAATTCATCCCGTATGCCATGAGCGAATACGGCCAGATGTGGCCGAGGTCCTTTGCGAGGAACACCATACCGGAGATTCCGCCCGCAAGCGCTATACCTATCGGCAATGCAAAGCTCCGTATCAGCATCGATATTACAAGCTGCGCTGCTGCCATCACCATACCGCCCAATGTGCCGAAAATACACCATATCACTATATCTTTTATCGGCAGCGCGGCTGTTATGCCGGCAAGCTTTCCCGATATGACAAACAGGACGCCGATCCATATTTCGCTTATCAGTATCATAAAGGTTATCATGATGAGCTTTGATACAAATATCCCGCATTTGGATACCGGCATCGTCAGCGTTTTGTTCCAGTTGTGATTATTCTGTTCCAGCCGCATGATGTACGCACAGTAGATGCCCACCATGATCGGCAGGAAGAAATAACAGGTAAAAAGCGTATGCTGCGTCCAGAGGCTGTACCATTCGCTTGTGAGAAGCTCCAGATTCCCGAGATAATTGATCGTACCCAAAACAGCGGGAACAATCGGCATTAACAAAAATGCGATCCATACCGGCGAACGCTTCAGCTTCATTTGCTCCGCTCTTATTAATCTCAATAACATGTGTATCATATCTCCTTTCTGCAAAACAGGTATTTCCCGGCCGCGTAAAACAGTATCGCATATGCCGCCGCGATGATATATACGGACGGCTCGACCGGCATGAGCTCAAAATACGCGTCTGCATAACGCGTCTCCTTTGTCCAGCCGAACAGCCCGACAAACTGCATCGCCCCGTAAAAGCCCCACGGCAGCACCTGTCTTAAAAACGGCAGCTGCGGCAGGAACATGGAGAATAGTCCCGCGAATGTGCCGATCACGCCGGTAAAAAAGGACACCGCCTGGTTTTTGAACAACATGGAAAGTCCATGCTGAAAGATGTATATCACGACTGTCGGCGCCATGACGCATGCCAGATACCTTAGGTACATACCCATGGGCGGCGCTCCTTCAAAACCTATGAATGTTCCGAACACGAGAACAACTGCCCAATAGATCAATACACATAGGATCATCAGTACAATTCCTATGATCAGCTTTGCATCATAGATCTTTTCTCTCTTTTCCAGTGTGAAAAGGTGTTTAAAAGCAGAAGCTTTATGTTCCGCATCGGCAAGCCGTGAAGCGACTACCGTTGCCATGATAGGGAAAAATATCCCGTTTGCCAGCGGGAGCTGATACAGCATCATGACCCACCCGTTCTTCATGATAAAATCGGCGATTGTGCCGCGGTAATTGCCGTAAAGCGAGAATACAAGCCCCGCGGCAACGATTGCAAGCGCCGAGAGGAACACGTATCTATGGCGCATTTTCAGAAGCTCGCATTTTAAAAGCTTTATCATAGGCTCACGTCCTTTCCGGTGAGGTCAAGGAATATTTCTTCGAGCGATTTATCCTTATCCAGCTCATGCAGGCGGCTCAGCTCGCCTTGATATTTCATCTTCCCTGCGGCGATGATGCCTATATCGTCCGCCATTTGGTCGATCTCCGAAAGCAGATGGCTTGAAACGATGACCGTCATCCCATACTGTTCCGGCAAAGAGCGTATCAGCTCCCGCATTTCCTGTATGCCGGCCGGATCAAGCCCGTTTGTAGGCTCGTCCAGAATCAGCAGTTTGGGAAACGACAAAAGCGCAGACGCAAGTCCGAGACGCTGCTTCATACCGAGAGAATAGGCCGAGGTCTTTTTGTTCTCCTGCCTGTCAAGCCGGACTATCCTAAGCACCTCGTCTATGTTTTTTTCCGAAACACCGAGTATGGTCTGATATATTTTGAGGTTCTCCCGCGCGGTCAAATGCCCGTAATATGACGGCGACTCAATCAGCGAGCCGATGGACCGCAGTATGGGAAGCCTGTTCTTTGGAGTGAGTCTCTTACCGAAAATTGTAATCTCGCCGTCTGTAGGGCGGACAAGACCTAAAAGCATTTTGAGCGTCGTAGATTTACCGGCACCGTTCGGCCCGAGAAACCCGTAGATGCGCCCTTCACGCACATTCATGTTGAGGTGCGAGACGCATTCCGTGCCTCCGTATTCCTTTGTAAGCATTGTTGTAGTTACTGTTTCCTTCAAATCAGAGCACTTCCTTTCAAGATTTATTCATTGACTTTCTGTCTGTGATATGATCATATAATATCGACCTGATTTTAAACTTAAGCTATCCTTAATTTAACCTTAAATTTTTCAAAGCCCTTTCAAAACCACTGTCTTTGTGGTAGAATACTTCTTAGGAGGTATCTTTTATGGACGAACTTTTCAATAAGAAAATACTCATCGTGGATGATGAACCAGAGCTGCTTCAGATGATAGAGGATATCCTCTTTTCTGAAGGATTTTTTAATATATGCACCGCGCCGGACTGCGCAAAAGCGCTCTCGCTTGCGCGGGCGCAAACTATGGCTCTTTTTGTACTTGATGTGAACCTTCCGGACGGCAACGGGTTCATGCTTTATAACGAGCTTCGGAAAATATCGCAGGCACCGGTGATATTTCTCACGGCTCGCGGCGAGCCGGAGGACAGAATTCGCGGTTTGGGTCTTGGGGCGGACGATTATATCGTAAAGCCGTTTTTACCGAAAGAGCTGGTGCTTCGTATCCGGGCGCTTTTAAGGCGTGCCTATCCATCAATGGAAAAGGCGACCGAGTTTACAGTAGCGGGAAAGACCATTGATACCGGCAATGCTGAGGTAAGATCGGGCGAAACATCCGTACCGCTTACGGCAAAAGAACTGATCCTTATCAAAAAGCTGTGGGAAAACAGAAACAGGATCGTCACAAACGATGCGCTTTGCCTTGCTGCATGGGGTGAGGATTATTACGGGCATGAAAACAGCCTTATGGTACACATAAGGCATTTGCGGGAAAAGATAGAAAACGAGCCGTCTTCCCCGCAGCATATTGTAACGGTAAAGGGGCTCGGATATAAGCTGGTGACAAACGATGAATAAAACTGCACTTAAAATATTTGTACTGTTTTCGGTGACTGCGGGAGTGATAGCGACAATCCTTATGGTGATAAACTTTTTTAGCGTTGCGCTCGTCGGCAGTGACGTATCAACAGTATCGAGCGGGCAAAGAGCGCTTCTCGCTGAGATCAGCGAAAGCCTTGAAGCAGGCAGCCGCGAGGTTTCGCTGCCGGAGGGCTACTGGTGTATGCTTATCGATGAGAGCGGCAATGTGATATGGGATCAGGACAAACCTGATGATGTGCCTGATACGTACACAATCAACGATATTGCGCGCATGTCGAGATGGTTTTTAAACGATTATCCGGTATATACCAGAACAGAGGACTTCGGACTCATAGTCCTTGCAAAGCCCAAAAATGCCGTCGGAAAATATCAGATGGAATATTCTATGAGCTGGTTTGACAGCCTGCCGCAGAGATTGGTGTATGTTCTGCTTTTTAACCTCCTTCTGGCAACGGTGCTTGCCTGTGTTTTTGGGACGAGTCTATACCGCAGAATACGCGAACTTACACGAGGCTTAAGCGACCTGCGCGCAGAAAAGCCGGTAAAGCTTAGGGAACGTGGGATATTCAGAGATATATACCGTAACATAAACATCACATCTTCGGCGATAGAACGAAAAAATAAGGCTTTGAGTATCCGTGAGAGCGCAAGGCGGAACTGGATAGCCGGGATCTCTCATGATATAAGGACTCCGCTTTCCGTGATTACCGGATACGCCGAAGCGCTCTCTGAAAACAAGGAGCTTTCCGAAAGCAACAAACATCGGGCAGAGGTGATCGTATCAAACAGTATGAAGATAAAAAAGCTAATAGAGGATCTAAACCTTATCTCATCGATGGAATACGATATGCAGCCTTCCAAACGGCAGCCGGTTAAAATTTGTCCGTTGATCCGGCGCGTTTCCGCCGAGATATTAAACAACAAAATGTCGGACCGGTTTTCCGTTGCGCTTGATCTGAAAGCGGAAAGCGCAGCAGTCATGGGGGATGAAGGCTTGCTGGAAAGAGCGGTGTTTAATATTATTAACAATGCCGTCACACATAACAAAGACGGCTGCACCATACAAATAAAGGAGTATGAAAAAGGCGGCAATATCGTGATTGAGATCCGGGATAACGGAACAGGGGTGCCGGATAGTGTGCTTGAAAATATCGATAAGATACCGAAAACCACACATGGGATAGGCCTTCCGATGGCGTATAGGATCGTGTCAGTCCATAACGGCAAGTTTGAGGCATACAATGATAACGGATTTTGCATCATGATGACGTTTCCGAGGGAATAACAAATTTCCATGAATCTCATTTATTTTATTCTTTTCCGAAAAAATATTTCTACAATCAAAACGACGGTTTGGAGCAAATTCCAAACCGTCGTTTCTCTGGTGTCTATTATGCATTAAATGCCCTTATAGTTCATTTATCGTCTCTGTTATAGCCATGTTCCTTATTCGCTTTGCCGGAGTATATACCGCAATGAAAACAGCAAAAACTTCATAAAGAACAATAATACATAACAATGGCAGCGGCAGGCTCCATGCAATTCCAAAATATCGCGTGATCAAGCTTAGGTGCAGGAAACGGCTCAATAAAAGCCCGGCTCCGCAGCCGATCACAAGCCCCCAGACCGCATAGGTAAGCGCTTCTGCGCAAATCATACGGGTAAGCTGACGTCCGTCCATACCTACGGCTCTCATGGCTCCGTATTGCCTTATGCGGGCAGTTACACTCATGGAAATACTGTTCACAATATTAAACAGCGTAATCATGGCGATGATCGCCAGAAAACTGTATATAACCAGCTGAGCAGCCAGATAGGTGGCGGTATCATCGCGATTGCTTTCCCGCAGGTCGGAGAATATCACATCATTGTCCGCAAGATTGCTTATAGCCGATATCGTTTCATCGTCTGCATTATCACTTAATTGTATTCCGATCAGACTGTAATTCTGTTCTCCGGTCAGCGATTCAAAGGTCTCGGAAGAGCAAATGACACTGTATTCGCTCGGATATATGCCGGAAGAAACTGCGCATGTGATCACTACTTCCTTTCCGTCGATTTGGACAGTATCACCAACCTGCAGTGGATTGTCCTTGTTGCTTATCGTCATGACCTGACCGCTGTTTCCATAGATCGCGGCAATATCTCCATCCACAACAGCGTCTGATGAAATATTGAGCAGATAATCGCTGTAAGACACAAGATTTACATGATCTACTCCTTCCACTGAGGAATCAGCGGGAACATTTTGTATATATGAAGTCCCGTAAACATGCTCTACACCAGTAATTGCATTGATCTTATCAAGCATGCTTTTTTGCAGCACAAGCGAGTTGGCATAACCGTTGAGCGTGATATCGGGCTGCCATGACCGCAGGGACGGCACCAGCGCACGGGCAAAATCAAGCCCTACCGAAAAGCATAAGAACAGAATAATGCTGAGGGAAAAGCTTGCTGTCATCAGCAGCAGGTTTTTCTTGGATTCGGTCGCGTGGTGGGCACCCAATGTCCACTCGATATTTCCCAAAATCTTTCTTGAGACATGCTTTGAAAAGCGCATTGTTTCGGTACTGCCGGATACTGCCGCCACTGGAGAGACCTTGGAGGCGCGTTTAGCCGGTGCCTGCGCCGCAAGCAGAACAGTTACGATTCCGACCAGGGCGCCGCTGATCAGACCGATGGGGCTTAGAGCGAATACAGGCGTGAACGCAAATTCGCCGCCAATGCCATAATGCAGCAGGGCACAGAGCCCCCAGGTGATCACCGTACCCAAAACCAAGCCGATAGGGACGGCGGTTTTGCACCAGTTCAGCGCCTCAAGCCTTACGAAGCGTATGATCTGACTGCGGCTTGCTCCGATGCACCGCATCATTCCAAAGAATTTTGTGCGCTGCGCAACATTGCTGTTCATGCTGCCGGAGATCATCAGTACGCCTGCCAACAGGACCATAAGGAACAACACCGCGGCTATTCCGTAGAAATTTATCATAGACTCGTTGCTGCTTTTGCCTGCGATACCCATGACGGCTGTATTTTCGGAAATGCTGTCTTCGGAAAGATCATATTCCTCCCGAAGTTCCGTTATCGCTTTTGCCGCATCCGATGCGCTGTGAAACTTCACATAGCATACCGGCGCAGGTCCTGCAACATTGTTTTTCTCCATGAGCGATGAAAAAGCAGTTTCAGTCATATATACCGCAACCAGATAAGTCTGCCCGGCATAATATTCCCGGTCATCAGAACCGAATGCGGAAATCGTATAATCAACATCACCTGCCGGAGTGTGGATGGTTACACTGTCGCCAAGCTGCACATTTAAAGCAAGTTTTGCGTTGGAACTGAGGACAACTTCATTATCATTTTGCGGGAACACACCTTCTTCGATACTACTTGTGAGCTGCGTTAAATATGGTTCGTCCGCAGAATAAAGAGCGGCGCTCCTTTCGCCTATGTAATAAGGCTTGTCGGCATCGAAATTAAACACCGCTGAGCTGCCAACGGCGGTAACATCCTCCCGCCGGCCGATTTCTTCTGCAATATCCTGCGAAATGTTATTTAAACGGATATGCCAGCTTCCGTGTCTGTCCTGCATGGATAGGCTTTCGCCGCGGATCGTCATATCTGCCGCACTGAAGATCGTTGTTACGAGCAGTACGGATATAATGATACACAGCAGCGTCATTCTGTTCTGCCGTCTATGCACCTTTGCCGAGATCGGGATCAGGCTGAGATAGCTTTTCATTCTCGGCACCTCCCGAAATCGGTCAGCACGCCGTCGGACACCTGCAGTATCCTATCGGCCGTTTGCGCGATGCTTCTGCTGTGGGTAATGAGTATAATTGTCTGTTCGTACTTTCTTGACGCCTCTTTCAGCAGAGCGATGACCTCGCTTGTGTTTTGCGTATCCAGGTTGCCCGTCGGCTCGTCGGCAAGGATAAGCGACGGACGAGTAAACAGAGCGCGCCCTATAGCCACACGCTGCTGCTGACCGCCGGAGAGCTGTCCCGGCAGATGCTTGCGGCGTTCTTTTAAATGAAGCACCGTAAGCAATTCCTCCAAATATTTTTTGTCGGGCTTTTGATAATCTAAAAGCACAGGGAAAATAATATTTTGCTCGACGGTCAGCTCCGGGATAAGATTAAAGCTTTGAAAGATAAATCCGATATTCCTGCGCCGAAAAATCGTCAGGCTGCGTTCTTTCATCGAAAAAATATCCTTGCCGTCGATGAACACTTTGCCCGATGTGGGCGTATCCAACGCCCCGATCATATTCAAAAGCGTGCTTTTACCTGAGCCGGACTCTCCGACGACAGCGACAAATTCACCCTTGGGGACGGAAAAGGACGCGTCCTTTAGCGCATGCACGGCAGCTTCTCCGCTGCCGTATGTCTTTGAAATATTTTTAACCTCTAACAGATCCATTTTCATTAACACCTCTTTCTGTTTTACTGTAGAAAGAGTAACACATCAATCCTACTGCAACATGACATACAGCCTACAATTTTGTAGGAATCAAAAAATTTATCGTAAACGTCGTACCGACGTCCAATTCACTATTGACCTCGACCGTCCCGCTGTGCGCTTCGATAACGGCCTTTGCAAGGGGCAGCCCCAGCCCGATACCCTGCGTGTCCTTTGAAAAGCGGCTGCGGTAAAACCTTTTGAAGACATGCGGCATGTCCTCCGAATGGATGCCGCAGCCGGTGTCGCTCACGGTTATTTGGACAATAGACGCGAATTTTTGCCACTTGATTTGTATTGTGTCTCCTTCCTTTGTGTGGTCAAGGGCATTCTTTACGATATTGCCGACTGCTTCGGTGATCCAGCTGCGGTCGCACAGCAGTTCAATACTGTCATCACCGCAAAGGGACAGCGTCTTTTTTTCATGCTCGGCACGATATGCGTAGTGCTTTTCTATATCCCGCATCATATCGGATAAATTTTCGGTCTCCTTTTCAAGCACGATAGTGCCTGCGTCAAGCTTTGTTATCTTTAAAAGGTTTTTGACAAGTGTTTCTATTCGGTCAAGCTCCTGTTCCGAAAGGTCGGCAAGCTCTTTTATCTCCGGTGTTTTTCCTGTTTCTGTCTGAATCAGACCGTTATAGATATTAAGAGCCGCAAGCGGTGTTTTCAGCTGATGAGAGATATCGGATATGGTATCTTTCATAAAGATTTTTGACCGTCGTTCATTCTCGGTATGGGCATTGAGTATCGCGACCAGGGAATTGACCTCGTGGAACAGCCTGTACAGCCCGCCCTCATCGTTGCACTCTATCCTTGCATTTCGGTTCCCCGAGATATATTCCCTGATCTGCTCTGCGGCATTATCCATAAGCCTGCTTTGGTCTCTGAAATACAGATACATGGCCGTTAAAATAACGGCGCACAATCCTGCGAATGTAAAAAGTATATACAGCGCGGCATGTTCTGAATTCAAGCAGACGCATACAAGGCAGATACAGCAGGCGAAAATGATCGCCGCAAGCGTTATGCAAAACAGGTATTTGATTTTTCTGTTGGTCAGTATTTTCATAATACAACTCATCCTTTAGCGTTCCACTTGTAGCCCATACGCCGCACCGTTACGATATTTTGGGGATCGGCAGGGTCGTCCTCAATCTTTTTTCGCAGACGGCGGATATAGACTGTTAAGGTGCTGTTGTCGATATAATTTTCATCGCAGTCCCAAAGCCGCGACAATATCTGCTCCGGAGAAAGGACGATGTTCGGATTTTCCATGAACAGGCACAGTAATTTATATTCGCCTGCCGTAAGGTCGATCTCGGTCCCGTTTTTACAGACCTTGCGAGTCAAAAGGTCGGCTTTTATACCATTGGAGCTAAGCTCCGTATTTGGCTGTTCAAAGTTGCTGCTCCTGCGCAGAAGCGCGTTTACTCTCGATAAAAATATTGAAAGCTTGAACGGCTTTGTAATATAATCGTCGCCGCCAATATCAAGCCCCATAATAACGTCGGTCTCCTCATCTGCCGCAGTGAGGAAAATGATCGGCGTTTTTGAGGTTTGGCGTATCTTTTTGCATATATCATAGCCCGAACCGTCGGGCAAAGACACATCTAAAATCACAAGATCATACTTTCCGTCCTGCCACAGCCTTTCCGCTTCAAGCTTTGTGCGGGCGATGTCAGTCTCATAGCCCTGCTTTGCAAGCGCAAAGGATAAGCCCTTTATCAGGCTTTGGTCGTCCTCAACAAAGAAAATGCGCTTCATGCTTTTTCACCGCCCTTGTCCGCTTCTTCATTCAAAATCTCCTTTATCTGCGGGATCGTTTTCCCTTCCTCGCGTAAAGACTTTATATATGCGATACGCTCTACCGTCTTTTCACGCGGGTACCTGCGTGTAAGCCTCTGCTCCTCCTGCTCAAAGGGGAGAAAGCCCTCCTCGGTATAAAATTTCAGGGTGCTGTACCGCGTCCCGGTCAAGCGTACCAATTCGCCGATCGTCACATATTCGGAGGACAGGATAGCCTCCATACTCCTTTGTCTTGACATAGCTGTCTCTCCTTTATCAGGTCGCCTAAACGATAATGATTATCATAAGCTCTTCCACATAGTTGATCACTTTTGAGATTTCTTTGTTTTCAGGGTTGTTCTTAATCTCTTTCAGCCGTTTTTTCACGTCCTTCTTTTCATAGGCGGAGAAAAATCTCATAAGCTCTCCGGTCTTATCCAAAATGGCGGTAAGCGCAGCTATATCCTCAGTCAATTCACCGTCCTCCAATATTTCCGCGCGTATGTTCTGAATGATGGTATCAACTGCTTTTTTGTCGGGTATATATGCGTTTTTGTTGCCGAGCATGCCGCTTTTCTCTTTTTGCGCACAGCCTGCCGCAACAAGCGATTCGCCTATGGAATCGAATAGCTCTTCAATATTTTTGCTTGACAACGTAAAGGAAAAATGTTCTACGACTGTTCTGAATCCAACACGCTCTTTTTTCTCGATAAAATCATAAACAGGGCTGAGATAACGCATGTCTTCCGGCAGGGCTTTTTTAACGGACAGCTTTTTTCCGTCAGACTCAATAATATCATCCATCATCAGTTCCACAACGGCGGACGCGGCAACAGCGATGACCCGTTCGAGGCTGAATGTTGATATCTTGCCCTTGTCATTTAAAGCGCACATCATATATTCCTGCGAAAGTGATAAATTACTCATGATAAACCTCCTCGTAAAATTTGGTCAGCTTAAATACTAATTACTGGCCACTTATTACTTACTACTTATGATATAAGTATACTACAGTATTTGTTCTTTGTCAAGCTCTTTTGAGTAATAAAATACGCCCAGGGCATGAAGGAAGCGTTGTAACCACAGTGTTTGATTGAGTGTATAGCTATAAATCCCAATAGTGTCTGGACTTCATAGATATATCTTTTTTTTAATACTTTTTCATGAGACTCGCTATGTGAATCGTCAATCCCGCCAATGTCATGGCGTCGGTAGTATGAGGGCATAGAGAACGGCGGCCTTGAATTTTATTTCAAAACCGCCGTCAGGTATATGCAAAATGAGCATGAAAAGTCATCTGCAACACGGCGTTTTTGCCGCCTGCAGATTATTTTTCCTATTGAGACGAGCAAATGTTGTTATATTCCAAACTTTTCATTTCCGCTACATTGGGTACAACTACCGTTTCATATCCCGTCCAACGGAATACCTTATAAAGCCGTTCGCCTTGCAGATAGTAGATGTAATTTTCATCTACTACAAAGGATGTAATCGAACCCACATCTGCCAGCAGTTCATCCACCGTCGGTTCATGGTCAAGCAGTCCCCAAAAGGTCGCCGTGTTATCAGAGCCGGTGCTGAAGTAAAGCCGTGTGGAGAAATTCTTGAAGTCGATTCGGTAAACCTGAAAGCCATCGCCTGCCTCGCCGCTGAAGGCGTAATAACAGGCATCCTCGTCAACATAGATGCTGGAGATAGCCCCGGATTGTCCAAAGGGGGCCCGGGTCAGCAGGATTGCCTCCCCTGTGGTCTTGCCGGTTGCGATAATGGTGTTTTCCACCATATCAAGCTCTACCGTGTAGGCGCTGTTTTCTCCCTTGGACGCATCGGCCAGAAAATCATGATAAATCTCACTGGAATTGCTTTGCCCGCAGCCAGTCAATGAAACGGTCATACAGAGTATGAGTACCACTGTCAGGAGCGGGCGGGAAGAAATGGCCTTCCGCCTGCCAACATAAAACCTGAGACAGAGCCAAACCAGCAGACAGACGATAGCCAAGAACAGGACAATCAAAAAACTAAACTGCTCTGGTGTGATGCCTGGAAAGATTACTATATCAATCAAGTTCCAGTCCTCGTCATATCCAACCTCTGTCAGTGTCCCCCACACATAGCCGGTTCCGGCCAGCAGACCCGCCGGGAGC
>JABLTO010017841.1_pt1 | contig 14041 bp, 19 predicted proteins | sample 7160091 | NCBI WGS metagenome assembly JABLTO01 (sample SAMN14651225, study PRJNA627086) | human gut metagenome | isolation source: feces | host: Homo sapiens
GTACCTGCTCCCGCTGTTCCTCCTGTCGGTTTTCCTCGGTGGAAAACAGGTCATCTAGCCCTTTCAGAGCTAAGTTTCCGCTGTCGATCGGCATCTGCCTGCACCTCCTTTGCAAGAGATTTGTAGGCTTCTGCCACCTTGCCCTTGGGGTCATAGGCAAAGATGCTTTTGCCTGCCGCACTGGTTTCAGCCGCTCGGATGGACCGTGGAATGGTCTGCTCAAACACCTTCAGGTGTTTCCCGTATGCCTGCCGGATCAGATTGCTGATCTGCTTTCCGTAGTTGGTGCGGCTGTCGGTCATGGTCAGCAGAATACCCTCGATTTTCAGCTTGGGGTTGATCTGCCGCCGGACCTTCTGCACGGTCTGCAAAAGCTGTTCCAGACCCTTTGCGGACAGGTACTGCGCCTGCACAGGAATCAGGGCGGCGTCTGCCGTCGCCAGTGCGTTGATGGTCAGCATTCCCAGCGAGGGCATACAGTCCAGCAGAATAAAATCGTACTCCCGTTTGGCACTGTCCAGCACCTGCTTGAGCATCTTTTCCCGGTTCATGCTGTTCACCAGCGCCACTTCCAGTCCTGCCAGTTCGATGTTGGCAGGGATAAGGTCAACACCCTCTGCATGGTGAAGAACGCCCTCACCGGGCTGGATAGGCTGGTCATTCATGGCTTTTGCCATCAGGGTGGAAAGGGTGGTGGGCAGTTCATCGGGCTGCTGCCAGCCCATGCTGATGGTAAGTGAACCCTGTGGATCAGTGTCCACCAACAGGACTTTCTTGCCCTCCATTGCCAGCCCAATGCCTAAGTTCTCACAGGTGGTGCTTTTCCCTACACCGCCTTTTTGATTGGTGACTGCGATAATCGTAGCTTTCTTTGCGATAACATCACCCCGCCTTCGGTGAACCACGCGCAAAGTCGTGGTTCGTTTTGTTCTGATAGTAGAGGTTCATGGTGGTGGGCGCATTGTAGAGCATTGCCAGCAGATACTGCTTCATGTTCCGCACTGGGGCGGTGTTTTCTGCAAGAGAATCCAGCACAAAACGGATGTGGTCGGCGTTCAGCTTTTTCAGCCGACTGCGTACCACCTCGGTGGGCTTGTCATCTCCTGCAATCCGCAACATCTTGCGTTTGGTAGAACAGGTATCCACAAGCAAATCCACGATCTGATAGATGGTATCCTCATCGTCCGGGCAAAGCCGGAGCAGAAGGTCTACCTCCAATACCTGATAAAAATAGTCCTCAAGCTGCTCCCGGATGCCCCCAGAACAGATAGGGTCAGGATCGTTCCACTCTGTCTTATTCTTATCAGTCTTATTTGCTTGCGGTTTTGGCTGCTCCAGAATTGCGCTTTCGGCAGCACCTGAATTATGACCCCGATGCGCCCCGCCCTCGATGTCCTCCAGTTCTCGGAACAGCTTGACCGCCTTGTGTTCGGCGCAGCAGAGGGATTCCTGTACTTCCCGGACGGTGTAGATGATATACACCCGGCCCTGCTCGTCAAGCCAGCCGTTCTTTGCGGACAGGCTCATGCGGTCCAGTAGAATGCCGTACAGTGTCCGGGCATCGGTGGAGAGCTGCCGGAAGCGGCAGTCCTGAAAGAGTGCTTTCGGAATACGGAAGTAGGAAAACAGTTCGCCCGACTGCCCGTAGAAGTAGTCGTAACTCATGGCATTAACGGATCATCAGCTCACGGTCTGCGGCACCTTTCATATACATAGCTTCTGCGATGTCATCCATCACCCGGAACAGTGCATCGTCCAGTTCAAGATATTTCCGCCCCAGCTTTTCATCCAACAGCCGCCGGAACTCACGTTCAATTTTGTCACGCTCGCAGGCAGCTCGCTGATAGCGAGGTGTCTTCATCAGCTCCGTCCATGTCGGACGTACCATTTTGTCATAGTAGTTCAGCATAAAGTCTTTATCCATAGGCATCCTCCTTTTGAAATGTTTTGTGGGTAAAAATAAAAGCGCAGCTTCTATCCATTCAGAGTAGAAGTTGCGCTTTGCTGCTAGTTTGTGTATCAAACCATCATATTCCTTCTGCGAGGCTGTTACTTTCAGATACGTTCTGTAAAGGGATGGATTTCTTATCAAAAAATGTTATAATAGGGGAAATTACTGTATAGAGGGGGAATTTTTCATGGCAAAGAACAAGATTTTCTCATCTCTTATCGACAATAAAAGAGAAAGCTCTGGTCTTATAATGACATCTGTACTTGTTGCAGTTGGAGTCAATATGCTCTCAACAGGTATAGTTGATTTGTTGGGATTACGATTCGGGTTCCAAATAAAGGAAGTCATCCTTATCACAATCGGAATATTTTTGTCTCTTGGAGTTTTAGCATGGAACGCATGGACAAACTTCAGAAGACTTAATCAAACAAAAAAATTCGAAGGCTTTATTATCTATGATGAAATCAACCATAAGATTATCAGCGTACCAGAGTATACGATTTCTACTGATATGGCTCAGTACCAACAGTGTGCATCGTCCGAAAACAAAGCACTTGAGAAATTGTGGAAAGAAGACAACATAAGCCAATTTAGAAATTTCAGAGGAAAGATCGACCAAAACCTATTGAACACGTTAACTCAAAGTGGAACATTGCTTACTGAATTATTGGAGTATTGTCTAATTGAAAAACTTTCTTTACACCTAACAGACTATTATAATGAGTTCGATGGCAAATTAAAGGTGCAAGAGTTCCAAAAAACTGATATTCCGCAGGTTTTATTAACCAACCGCTTTCTGCGGCTTTTCTCTGAAGACATGATAAACAGGGAAAGTTTTATGTGTTTGTCCAATAATTTTAATGATAAAAATGATGATTGTAGCACTGTCTGTGTATTAAATTCTTCAGGGGCTTATTATCATAAATTTGATTTAACACTTCCTGAAAACAGCAAAATAACCAGAAAAAACAAGAACGAAATTATAATCGATACGCCGATCCTTACATTGTCATTAACAAGTTTGTTTTCTGGACTTAGCACAGCACTTCCTCATGATTTCTACAAATATTATCTAAGGTCTGCAAGTCAGCATTATACTTCCTTACACGATTATCAATTTAATGTAGAAATTTCCGTTAAATTTAAGCTGACATCTTTATTTATGAGAAAAAAGATGGATGTCTATTATTCATGGATTGATAGTTTTTTGGACGAGATAACCGAGTATATGGAAAAAGATAGATTTTTTGATAAAATAGACTGGAATGCTATTCATGCGTTAATTTATTGTACAAATAATATCAGTCATCTTGTGCCCAAGAGCTAAAAAATCAATCCGATATATTTACCATCCACTCTATAATCAAAAAGAGTAGCGTCTATTTCGTTAGAGTAGAAGCTGCTCTTTTGGTTTAATATGTCAGGTTTTATTGGCATCTGTTTCGATGCACTGCCGTAGAACATCGCAGAACGCCATATCATCATCTACGGCAGCGATTGCAGCGTTGATCAAAGTCTCTCGGTCAGTGTTTCCCCAGTTAATATGCAGACCATATTCCAACGCCATGCAGCGAATCAATTCACGGGTGCTACGGCCATTTCCCTCACGGAATGGATGGATGATGTTCAGTTCGGCCATCGTCTGCGACAGATTTTGAATCTGCTTTTCTTTATCCTGTTCGGCAAGCAGCTTCTTGGAGTGAATGGTTTTGAACACCCGCTCTAATTCTCGGTCAATCAGGTCTGGTGGGTAGAACATCGTGTCCCCCTTGCTGATTTGTTCTTTGCGGATGTGCCCTGCAAAGGGATACACATCTTCAAAAAGGAAACGGTGAATCCGAAACAGGTGAGTTTTGGTAAAACGTCCCTTGATTGGCTCCTGCAACAGAGCCATCTGTTTTACAGCCGTAAATTCTTCTTCGGCCTGTTTGAGTTCGGCTTTATCATGAATGTTCAACTTGTTGATCAGAACATCCGTATCCGGGTAGCAGTACATGGACTGCACGGTGGTGTAGACATCATACTTCGTGAACATAATCAGCCCTTCTTCGCGTACTTTGCCCGCAGTTCATTCACGACCTGCTGATAGCTGGCTTGACCGTTGCCAATGCGATCAAGGTTGCTGCGTGTATCTTTGCTGATGGTCATTCCCTCAATGGCAAAGGTGCCGTACACATTGCGGAGATTGCTCTTGTGCTGGGCAGGGGTAGTGTACTTGACGCTCATGGTTTGGCCTCCTTCTGATCTACATAATACTATATAAAGTTTATCGTGTATGAGTCCTATTGTCAATCTATAACTTGTTGTCAAACATAAAAAGCGCATCTTCCAGTCGTTGAGAGCGGAAGTCGCGCTTTTACGTTATATCGTATTTTGTTGTGAATCAGGATGCGCTACATCTGAACCCCAAGTGAGCTACATCTCAAGGGCCTGTAGCTCACTTGTCCGCCAACCATATTACACCCCAAATCGCTTCGTCCTGAAAATCGGCGACTTGGATGCCATACTTGCGGCCCTAAAAGACCGTTTGGCTGGCAGAATATTTTATATGGACGAATATACGTTGATTTTTCTTTTCTCACAGTGCATAAGGTGTGCACAGAAGCGAGACTGCTGGGAGAGCACAAGATCGACCGCATCACCATAGCAGCGCCTCTGGCAGATGGTGAGGTGTTCACGGGGTACTACAACATGAATACCCAAGACAAGGCCCTGCTGGCATCCAATATCCAAGCAGATGCCGTTCTGGATGCGGTGTGTCACAACGGACAGCGCATCCAGCAGGCGTGGGAAGATGATGAGGAGGGGTGAGACCGATGTGGCAGTTTATCACGGAGTATTGGGCCGGGTGGCTCTGTGCTCTGATCGGCGGCGCGATCCTTGCCGCCATCCCCAAAATCAAGGCCCTGTGGGACGCGGTGCTGGCCCTGCTGCACGACCGCATCTATACCGAGTGCTACCGTTTTATGGAGCTGGGGTACATCACCCGCGACGGCCTGCGCAACCTGAATTACCTCTACAAGACCTATCATGTGATGGGCGGCAACGGCACCGGCACGGAATTGTACAAGAGAGCCTGCGCTTTACCCATCCACGACTGAAGAAAGGAACTGACATTATGAACGCACACATCCCTGAGAACAACACCCCCGCCATCCCCGCCGCGACCATCGCCCGCACTGTTGTGCTGGCACTGGCCCTCGTCAATCAGCTGCTGAGTGCAGCAGGCAAGCCGGTGCTGCCCATCGACAGCGCCAGCGTGGAGCAGTGGGTGACGGCTGGCCTGACCACCGCTGCCGCCATCTGGGCATGGTGGGAGAATAACTCCTTCACCCCTGAGGCCATCCGCGCCGATGAGCTGCTGGATCAGATGCAGGGGAAGAAGTGAGCTACACCGCAGCGCTGCGGCTGTCCCCTCTCCGCCTCCTGACAGTGCGTACCATGGAGGGGACTTTGTGACACCTCCCGGCAGCCGGACGGCGCAACCGCCGGGCGATTTGATAAAGCACAGCCCCGGACAGTAAGATCGCTGTCCGGGGCTGTGCTCTGTTTACGAAAAGTCAAGTGGGTTACAAAGTGGGTGATCAAAAGAAAAAGAACGCCAGTTCTCAACGAACTAGCGTTCTTTTTAATGGAGCAGGATACGGGACTCGAACCCGCCGCCTACTGCTTGGGAAGCAGTCGCTCTACCGGATGAGCTAACCCTGCAGGACTGCTCCATTAGTGTAGCAAAGTGCAGCGGTTTTGTCAACAGTTTTTTCTGTCGGAACGCGGCAGGCGGAAAAAACTTGCTTTTTGCGCCAGTTGCTTTATAATGAAAGATAGATTATCACAATGGAAGGAATTCTACATGATCTTTGTGCCCATGCTGCACTATCTGCAGAACAAAAACTCATTCAGCGGCAACGAGGACGGGATGCGCTACCTCATCACCCCGGGCAAGCGCTCCGTCCCCGACCCGGACGGTGGCGAGGAGGCCAAAAAAGAAGAGGCCATCCTCACGGTGGATCTCTGGCCCGAGCCGTGGACGCTGGATAAAACCGATCCGGCCCTGCGGCGGCGGGAGATCTTCCCGATGACCGAGGAGGGCCGCACCGCAGTCGCCCAATATCTGAACGATGCCTACAACGCCGAACCGGAACGCTGGAGCGCCCACCCGTCCATCCTGGACTGTGAGCCCTGGACACCGCCCGCACCGGAACCGGATGCCGAAACACAACACTGAGGTGCACCATGATCTACCGACTGAAAGAATTCAAGGGTGACACCATCCCGGTGCCGCAGCTGGTCTTTTCCAAGCTGGGCATTGCGGAGGAATATAACGTCCGGGTGGCTCTGTATGTGCTGGCCACCGGCATCACTGACCCGGAGAAGCTCTGCGCCGACTTAAAGCTTCGCAGTAAGATGACCGCCGAGAGTGCCCTGTCCTTCTGGGCCGGTGCAGGTCTGCTGGAACGGTACGAGGAGAACGCCGCCCCGGGCGAGGAGCCCACAGCCCCTGCCCCCATGACCTGGAGCGAGATCGCAGCGGCCAGCCGCACCGATCCCATGATCTCCTCCCTCATCGACTGCGCCCAGACCAGCTTTGCCCGCCCGCTGACCCACCCCGAAATGGAAAAGCTGGTAAACTTCTATGTGCAGGAAGCCTTTGCACCCGAGACCGTCATGCTCTGCGTGGCCTATGTGGCCAGCCGAGGCAAGCGGACGATGGGTGCCGTCAGCCACGAATTGAAGGTCTGGCGGGCCGAGGGTGTGGAGACCGGCGAACAGGCCGACGCACACCTCCAGCTGCTGGCCCTGCGCGCCCAGCGGGAGCAGTACGTTAGCGGCCTGCTGGGCATTGCCGACACCGAGCTGACCCTTGGCGGGCGCAAGGCCATTGCCCGCTGGTACGAGGTCTACGGCTACGATGATGCCATGGTGCAGGAGGCCGCCGTACAGGCCGGGCCCAAGCGGGATCTCTGGTACTGGAACAGCATCCTCAAGACCTGGAACGCCAAGGGCCTGCGCACCGTCCACGATGTGCGGGGCCCGGTGGCCGGGATGGGTGCCAGCCGGAACCTCCGGGTGGACCGCGCCGAACCCAGCGGAAACGATTTTCTCAAGAACGCTGCCCGCCGCCGTCCGCTCCGCAAAAAGACGGACACGCCTGCAGAATAAGGAGCTTTTATGCGTACCAAACAGGAACTGTATCAAGCCGCCCTGCGCACGGTGGCTCTGCGGCGGCAGACCGCCCGCGCCAATGCCGAGGATGCCCGGCTGGAGGCGGAGGCCGCCATCCCGGCCCTGCGCCACGCTGAGGACGAGGTGCGTGTGCGGGGCATCCGCTGCGCGCTGGCAGGCGCTGCCGGAAAAGACCGCACCGAAGCCGCCGCCGCACTGAGCAAAGCCCGGCAGGAGCTTACCGCCCTGCTGGCCGCCAGCGGCCGCCCTGCGGATGCGCTGGAGCCCAAATTCACCTGCAAGCTGTGCCAGGATACCGGCAGCGTGCAGGGCCACACCTGCACCTGCGTTCACAAGCTGATGCAGGGTCTGCGACGGGAGGAGATCGAGGCGCTGTCCAGCCTGTCCATTTCCAGTTTTGACACCATGGAGCTGCGGTACTACCCCAACACCATGGACGAGAAGCTGGGTGAGCCTGTCCGCACCTACATGGGCGGCCTGCTGGAGGATCTGCGCAGCTACGCTGAGGAATTCGACCACAACAGCGAGAGCCTGATGCTTTTTGGCAACGCGGGGCTGGGCAAGACCCACGCCGCCCTTGCCATTGCGGGTATCGTGCTGCAAAAGGATTTTGACGTGATCTACGTTTCCAGTCCGGACTTCTTCGGCAAGCTGGAAAACGCCCGCTTCGACTCCTCCGAGGATGCCGAAACCCTGCTGCGCACCGCCTCTGCTGCCGACCTGCTGATCCTGGATGATCTGGGCACCGAGTTCGTCACCCCCTACTTCATCACCACTTTTTACAGCCTGCTGAATAACCGTCTGGGAGCCGGTCTGCCCACCATCGTCACCACCAACATCGCGGATGGCTCCCTGCTGGAAAAGCGATACACCGAAAAGATCTCCAGCCGTCTTTCCTCCTTTGTCCCCTGCCTGTTTGCGGGTGAGGACATCCGGGGCCTGAAAGCGGCAGAGTAAGACAAGGAGGTTTCCCCCATGAGCTTTGAGCGCACCACGCCCTGCGGCGTGATCTCCGGCACGGCTTGCCAGTGGCCGGGCATTGCCGCCTACAAGGGCATTCGCTACGCCACCGCCGGGCGGTGGGAGTTCCCCATCCCCGTCACCCACTGGGACGGTGTCTATGATGCCACCCAATACGGTGCCTGCTGTTACCAGCCCCGCGCCTTCTATGACGAAGCCGCCGCACCCGGAAAAGCCTTCTACTACAACGAGTTCCGCAAGGGCGAGACTTACACTTATAGCGAGGACTGCCTGTTCCTGAACATCTGGGCTCCTGCCGATACAGCTCCCGGGGACAGACTGCCGGTCATCTTCTACATTCACGGCGGCGGCTTTACCGGCGGCTGCGGCCACGAGAAGCACTTCGGCGGCCCCGTCTGGCCCACCAAAGGCTGCGTGGCTGTGACCATCAACTACCGGCTCGGCCCCATGGGCTTTGTCTGCCTGCCCGAGCTGGCCGATGAGGCCGGATCCACCGGCAACTATGCCCTTCTGGATCAGCTGGCGGCCCTGCAGTGGGTGCGCGCCAACATCGCTGCCTTTGGCGGTGATGCCAACAACATCACCATCATGGGCCAGAGCGCCGGTGCCATGAGCGTCCAGCAGCTCGTCCTCTCCCCCATCACCAGGGGGCTGTTCTCCAAGGCTGTGATGAGCAGCGGCGGCGGCGTGAGCCAGATGCTGACGGCCAAGCCCGCTGAGGCCCACTACCCGTTCTGGAAGCAGGTCATGGAGACCGCCGGGTGCAGCACGCTGGCTGAGTTCCGTGCCCTCGCCCCCGCCAGACTGTTTGCAGCCTGGGATGCCGTCCGCACCCAGCCCCAGTTCAAGGGTCTGGGCTGCGAGCCTGTGGTGGATGGCCGTTTCCAGGTCAAGACCGGCCCCGAGACGCTGGCTGCTGATGAGCAGCACCATATTCCTTACCTCATTGGCTTTACCAGCGAGGATATCGTTCCGCCCTACCTCTACCAGATGGCCCAGGACTGGTGCGCCCGGAACGCCGACAGCTACGGCTGGTTCTTCGACCGCCAGCTCCCCGGTGATGACCGCGGTGCCTGGCATTCCAGCGACCTGTGGTACTGGTTCGGCACGCTGGCTCACTGCTGGCGGCCCTTCACTGAGAAGGACACCGCCCTCAGCGCTCAGATGGTGGATTACCTGACCAACTTTGCCAAGACCGGCGACCCCAACGGCGCAGACCTGCCCCAGTGGCAGACTGTTACCGCCCAGCAGACCGATTTTCTCCGTCTGGGTGAGGAGCCCACCCACATGGGCAGCGTAGATGTCCAGAAGCTCCTCTGGACGATGCAGAACGTCCCCGCCGTGGGGGAATAAGCCCCCGCCCCAATCACTTTGAACCCCAGAAAAAACACGATCCCCCGCTGCAGACGTGCCAGAACACGTTTTGCGGCGGGGGATATTTTATCTTCTCTTCTTCAAATAATACCCAATGCCGATGGCATCTGCCAGTGCCCAGCCGATGGGCACACTGAGCCAGATGCCGGTAACCCCCAGCGGCAGGGCAAACAGCAGGATATTCTTTGTAATGGGGCCTTGGGTCAGACTGTGCTGCATGGGGTCATTTTCTCCTATTCCTATCTCAGACATTTCAGCAGAATTTTGCGCGGTATTCCTTGGGTGTGCAGTGCTTGATCTCCCGGAAGGTCTTAATGAAGTAGCTGCCATCTGCAAAGCCGCACTCCATCCCGATCTCGCCCGTCTTGAGCCGGGTGGAACGGAGCAGCTCTGCGGCCTTTTCCACCCGGAACTGCTTGACATACTGGATGGGCGTGATGCCCAGCATCTGCCGGAAGCTGCGCAGGCAGGCGCTCTCGCTCAGGGCCACGCTGGCCGCGATGCGTTCCACGGTCAGCTCCTCGGCATAGTGCTCCTCCACAAAGCGGAGCATCTGCTTCATCCGCTCGCCGGCGATCTGCTCCTGCTGGGAGACCTTGGTCTTGCCGCCCACGCACTGGGTGCTCAGCAGCCGCAGTGCCGCAGAGAGATAATACCGCACCCGGTTCTCGTAATCAAAGGGCTCCACGGCAACCGCCTGCCAGGCTTCCCGCAGGCAGGCAAGCACCTGCGCCTGCCAGGGCACAGCCCCATCCAGCAGAAAAAACGCCGGGGCATCCGGCTGGAGCATGGGTCGGATGAGCTTCTGCCAGAAGATGGTGTCCATTCCGCCCACCAGCCTTGGGTGGAACACACCCGAATGAAGCAGGGCCTCCCCTTTTTCCGCATGCTCCACCGCGTGGAGGATGCCGGAGTTCAGGAACACGCCCTGATTCGTCTGCAGGGTCACCCGGGTCTTGTTCACGTCCACCGTCAGGGGGCCTTTCATGGCCAGAATGTACTCGAACTCCTCGTGCCAGTGCCAGGCCACCGAATAGCTTTTCAGGTTCTCCGCATAGCAGGCAATGGGGAACAGGGCGCTGCCATGCTGGACCATTTCCCGTCCCTCGGCATCGGCCACAACATCCTGCTGGAAGGTCAGCCCGGTAACGATATTGGCAGCAGAGACACAGCTTGTCTGAAACGCCATATTGAACAATTCCTTTCCGCAATACTTTGAATATTTTTTGTCAATGCCGATTTTGTTGTACAAATCGGGTGTTTTTGTTCTATCTATCGTGCCGGTTTCGTGGTATTATTTCATCAGAACCAGCAAGCACAGTATAACACCGCAGGGGGCGGAAAACAACCCCCGGCGCGGCTTGATCCGGTTCCCGAGAAGCGTTCCCCACGGGCAGCCTGGCCCGGGAAACTCTTCCAGAATAAAACATTCTTTGTGGGAGGTATTTTTATGCTTCGCATCCAGTATCTTGATAAAGACCGTTTCATGCAGCAGGTAGCCGCCAGCCGCGGCAGTGTGCTCCTGCACCTGGCCAATGGCGAGACCTGTGACCTGAAAAAGGACAACGCCGCCACCGAGCTGTTCCAGATGATGGACGCTCCCTCCAAGGGCTTTGACATCTCTGTCACCGACCCCGCTGATGTCTCCGGCTTCCTGCACTACATGCTTGAGGCCGGCCGCAGAGAGCGCGCCGCCTGCTGACCCTTCGACATTCTCCTTTTTTCGCATATTACAGCAACGTAAAACGCCCGCTCCGGGGTCAGAAGCCGGAACGGGCGTTTTACGTTTGTTCTGTTACAGGATGCACCGGCTGATGGCCCGTGCCACCGCCAGCAGCTCATCCTGCCCGATGAAGCCGAACTTTGCCTCGTGCTCATCCGCAAAGCAGACCGTCAGCTCCGAGGTCTGCAGCGGGTCGCCAAAGCCTGCCGTCTTGATGCCGTAATGCAGGATCTTGCGGTAGGGCAGCACAAAGATCTCCTGCCGGGTACCGGTCATCCCCTGCATATCCACCATAAAAATGCGGTGGGTGGTGAACACGGCCTGATCGCGCACGGTCTTGTAAGCGCCCACGATCTGCTCACCATCCAGCAGCAGCTCCTGCACATTTTTGCAGATCTCCTTTTCCTTGATGCGGATGAGGTTCTGCATCGGCTTTTCCCGAAATTCCATAACACACTCCCCTTTCGGCTTGTCCGGATGTTTGGTCAGCCCCATTGTAGCATCTCAGGCGGCGGTTGACAAGCCTTTGCGCTCCCTCTCGCCTTTTTGTTCCGGATGTGCTATACTGGGCAGGAACATCACAATCACCCGGGAAATGAGGTTTTGACCCATGGAGATCATCATCCATCAGGCAATTTTGCATGTGCTGGACACCACGCTGGACGCGCCGGTGCTCAGCGGCGGCGGCATGGAGCTGACTGCCGAAAAGACCGCCTACTTACAGAATCATATCGAAAAGCTGCTGGCCAGCGATGAGATCCGCCAGTGCCGCCCCCTGCCGGATTCGGCTTTCCGGAACGAGCTGGAGCACAATCAGGATTTCATTGATCTGTCCTGCCGCATTGCGGGGGTGCTGTTCGATTACATGCACGCCCACACCACCATCCCCGGGGCGGACCTGGCCGTGGTGGATTTCACCCGGGACGGCGCGCCCTGGCTGGGCATTCTCAAGCTGAACTATAAAAACGGCTACACCCACTACACCGAGACCGTGGAAGGTGCCCCGGTCAACTCCATCATCCAGCAGCGGGCCTGCCTGCCCACCCAGAGCGGCAAGGTGGAGGAGGGTGCGCTCGTCAACCTGACAGACTACTCCATGCGCCTGCTGGAAAAGAAATACGACATCGACGGCCACAAGGAGTTCTACCTCTCCTCTGTTGTGTTCCAGTATACCCAGGCCGAGCCCGAGAAAAAGAAGCTGCAGGCCATTCAGGAGGCCGCCGCACAGGCTGTGAAAGATGCCTATGAGGACGAGCCCCATGCCGACGCGCAGGTAGCCATGCTCATTGCCAACCAGGCTGCCGACAACGACAATCAGGTATCGGTGGAGCAGGTGCGCCAGCAGCTGGCCGAGGAATACCCGCTGGCCGCGGTGCCCTTTGATGACTATGTAGAGAAGAGCGAGGTGCTGGAAGAGGCCGCTGCTCCTGTCACCGTGACCCCTGCCCGCATCCGCCGGATGGAGAGCCGGAGCATCCGCACCGCCAACGGCATCGAGGTCAAGATCCCCACCGAGCTGCTGAACTCCGATTCCGAGCTGGAATTCCTCCACGATCCGGACGGCAGCGTTTCCCTGCTCATCAAAAATGTGATCCTGTAAACCGCCGTAGATGGCGTTTTTCCTCTCTGCGCGCTGGTGCTCACCGCCCTGATATAACAGATCACCAAAACAGCCTCAGCCCTTGGAGATCGGGCTGAGGCTGTTATTTCGTCCGTATTATCAGCGGTTTTTGCGCTTGTTCCGGTACATATCCCGGTCGGCAGCATGGTAGACTGCGGTATAATCAAAGGGGCCTTCTGTCACAGTGTGGTATCCAAAGGCAACATCCAGCTTGAGGCGGTCGTCGCTCTGGCGGGCCAGCTCCCCGTGCAGCCTCTCGATCAGCTGTTCGGCCTCTTCTGCAGAGAAGTGGCTGCAGGCAATGAGGAATTCATCGCCGCCCATCCGCAGGGCCACGCTTTCCGGCGGCAGGTTTTCCCGGATCACCCGGCCCACCCGCTTGAGCAGCAGGTCGCCGTACTCGTGGCCGTAGGCATCATTCACACGCTTCAGGTAATTGCAGTCGCCCATGATGATCGTGATGGGCATGATCGCTCCCTTCAGCTGCTCTGCACCCTTTACCTTCAGGTAGTTGCGGTTATACAGACCGGTCAGTTCATCGTGGACGGCCCAGTTCTGGGCCTGTTTTTCCAGCCGCACCCGCTCCGTGATATCACTAATAAGCCCCACGATGCCGATGATCTTTCCCTCCAGCACAACGGGGTTCTTTTTGATCTGATAGTATGCCGTCCCATCCTTCCGGGGCACCTCGGTGATAAAGCTGGTTCCCTTGCCGGTGGCAAGCACCTTCTGGTCCTGCTCATAATAAAAGCGGGCCTGTTCCTCGCTGCCCCAGATCTCCAGATCTGTCTTGCCCAGCACATCCTCTTCCTGCCCTTCTCCGTAGGGGAAGAAAGTCCTAACGTCCGAAATAAAAAGATAACGGCATTCCGTATCCTTGAAAAAGAGGTTGGCCGGTGTACTGCGCAAAAAGGTCATCACTTCTTCATAGCCGAGCGCATCAATTCCCTGCATCCTGTGGCCCCTCCTTTCCATTTCTCTTTTTTATTATTTTACCACATTCTATTATACGAGCGATGCACCTGTTTTGCAAGTGTTAATTGTGCTCCCTCGACGATCCGGAAGCGGACGACTCCACCCCCGGTGCAGACGGAAAAGGCCGCTGACCCATCTTGATATGAACCCCAAAAGTTAGACAAAAAACGAATTAAGCGGCCCCAACGGTCTGAATCCTGTATTGCACAGGGCTCAGGCCGTTTAGTTTTAA
>JABLTO010078252.1_pt1 | contig 14041 bp, 10 predicted proteins | sample 7160091 | NCBI WGS metagenome assembly JABLTO01 (sample SAMN14651225, study PRJNA627086) | human gut metagenome | isolation source: feces | host: Homo sapiens
TGCTGTTCCTGACGCAGGATGCCCTTCCGGCGGATGAACGCTACATTGAGCATCTGCTCAAGGCCTTTGCGGATGAGCGAGTTGCAGCGGCCAGCGGTCGTCAGCTCCCCCGGCCGGATGCAAGGCCCTATGTACAGGCGGTACAGCAGTACCGCTACCCCGCTCAGAGCCGGGCATGGGGACCTGAGGAGCGGGAGGCGCTGGGCATCCGGGCATATCACCTTTCAGATGTCTGCTCGGCCTACCGCCGGAGCGCCTATGAAGCGGTGGGCGGATTTCCCCATCCGCTGCCGACCAATGAGGACATGCTCATTGCCGCGGCGTTTCTGGATTCTGGTTACCGGCTGGCCTACTGCGCCGATGCGGCGGTGGTGCATTCCCACGACCTGACGCTTCGGCAGGAATACCGGCGCAACGTCCTCATCGGGCGCTTTCTGCAGGAATACGGCGAGCGACTGGGCAACCCGCGTGAGACGGGCGAGGGCCTGCGCATGGTGCGGCAGGTGCTTTCGCAGCTGCTGCGAAGCGGTCATCCGCTGGAATGCCCGGTCTTTGCAGCCGACTGTGCGGCACGGCTGTTGGGCAGTCGTGCCGGACGGCGCGCCGGAACGGCCGGCCAAAGGAGGATACGGCATGCAGCCGACGGTTGAAATCCTGCTGGCAGCGTACAACGGCGAGCGGTTTCTGCGCGAGCAGCTGGATTCGCTGCTGGCACAGACGTGGGAGCAATGGCATCTGACCGTTTCCGACGACGGCTCCACAGACGGTACGCCTGTGATCCTGGACGGATACGCTGCACAGTATCCTGACCGCATCCGACGTGTGCGGCATGAGGGGCGTTTTGGCAATGCCCGTGATCATTTCTTCTGGCTGATGAAGGAATGCGGGGCGTCCTACATGATGTTCTGCGATCAGGATGACGTGTGGCACCCCGACAAGGTGGAAAAGACGATGCGCGCGCTGCTGGAAGCGGAAGATGAGGCGGGTACAGATACGCCGGTGCTGGTTTTTACGGATCTTACGCCGGTGGACGAAAAGCTCCGGCCCATTGCTTCCTCGCTGATGAAAATGCAGAAGCAGTATACGGACGTGATCGACTACCGGGCACTGCTTATGCAAAACATCGTGACCGGCTGCGCGACGGGCATCAACCGGGCGCTGGCCCAGCTGGCCGGGCAGTGCACGGACACTTCGCAGGTGATCATGCACGACTGGTGGCTGGGTGTGGTGGCGGCGCGATTTGGAAGGGTTGTATACCTGGATGAAAGCACCATGCTTTATCGTCAGCACGGCGGGAACAGCGTGGGGGCGAAGAACGCCGGGAGCGTGAAGGATTCGCTGCAAACCTTCTCTCACATCAACCGGCTGCGCGGGACAATCGCAGCCAAAAAGCGGCAGGCGGATACCTATCTGCAAACCTATGGCGGTGGGCTTAAGCCGGAGGAACTGCCGTTCTTTCATGGTTTTATTCGGAAACGGAGCGGTCCGGCCTTTTACTGGCACCACCGCAGACTGCTCCATCCATTTTTTCGCCTGGCAGGTATGATGCTGCTGGGCTGAGATCACAGAAATGAGGAACCGGGTTTCATGGACTTTAAAAGATCAAAGAGGCTGATGGCCATATGGGCGGCCTGCTATTGGATACTGGCCGTAACCATCTATCTGGTGGCCGGTCAGCAGTTCCATTATACGGCGGTCACGAGCGACGCGCTATCTGCCACCACCACCGTGGGTGAACTGGTGGATGGCATGACCATTACACAGCGTCTTATCGCACCGGCCGAGTCTCTCACCGGCTTCGACCTGATGGCGGCCACCTATGGACGGAGCAACACCGGCACGCTTCACGCGGTTTTTACCAACAATGCCGGAGAAGTGGTCGCCGCAAAGGATATCGATATCGCAACGCTACCGGAAAGCAAATATTTTACCATCCCACTGGACAGCGTGGCACAGGTGCAGGCCGGTGATCCTCTCACGCTGACGCTCACGACAACGGGCTGCATGCCGGGCAACGCCATCACGATCTACTGCGGTGATACGATTGTGGCAGGGCGGTTCGATATTGTACAAAGCATTTCGGAAGCCGACCGTTACACCATCAACGGTGTGCCGGGTGCCGGTAAGCTATGCGTAAAAGTTAACTGTATTCGGACATTGACGTTCTATCGGGATTACTGGTTGATCATTGGCGGTGCGTTCGCAGCGCTCGCACTGCTGTGCCTGTACTGGTGGCGCGGCGCGAAAGACGGGCGCAACAATCCGCTGGTTGCGGTATGCATGCTCTTTACGCGCTATGGTTTTCTGATCCGCCAGCTCGTCTCACGCGACTTCAAGACGAAATACAAGCGTTCCGCGCTCGGTATGGCATGGAGTTTTCTCAATCCATTGCTTACAATGTCGGTTCAATACGTCGTGTTCTCCACCCTGTTCCAGAGCGACATTCCCAATTATCCGGTATATCTGCTTTCGGGTATTGTATTTTTCAATTTTTTCAGCGAGGCCGTTTCAATGGGCATGACCTCTATCACCGGCAACGCATCGCTGATTAAAAAAGTATACATGCCCAAATACATCTACCCGGTATCGCGCATTCTCTCCTCTTTGGTCAACTTTGCGCTGGCGATCATCCCGCTGTTGCTGGTCATGCTGATCACCGGGACGGCGTTCACTCCGGCGCTGCTGCTGCTCATTTTCGACATGCTGTGTCTGCTGGGCTTCGTCACGGGCATGAGCCTGCTGCTGACCACCGCCATGACCTTCTTTCAGGACACGCAATTTCTCTGGGGCGTAGTCAGCATGATGTGGATGTACCTGACGCCGCTGTTCTATCCGGAGAGCATCATCCCGGCGCAGTTCCTGACGGTCTACCACATGAATCCCATGTACCAGTACATCACGTTTGCCCGTATCTGCATCATCGATGGCGTGTCGCCCGAACCGATGGCCTATCTCTGGTGCATCCTTTCTTCAGTAGTGGTGCTGGGGCTGGGGATTCTGACATTCAAGCGACATCAGGACAAGTTTGTGCTGTATCTGTGAGGTGAAGCGGATGGAAACGATGATCGAGGTCAGGGATGTGTCCATGCGCTTTCGCATGGCCAACGACCGCATCAGCAGTATCAAGGAATACGCCATTGCCCGGCTGCGAGGAAAGCTGAAATACAACGAGTTTGAAGCCCTCAAACACGTAAGCTTCGATGTCAAGCGCGGAGAGGTCATGGGGCTGATCGGGCACAACGGCGCGGGCAAGAGCACGCTTCTCAAGGTGATTTCCGGCATTTTGAAGCCTACGGAGGGCAGCGTGATTGTGCGCGGAAATGTCGCGCCAATGCTGGAACTGGGCAGCGGCTTTGATTTTGATATGACGGGCAGGGAGAACATCTTCTTGAACGGCGCGATTCTGGGCTATTCCGAGGAGTTTCTCAAGAGCAAGTACGAGGAGATCGTGGCTTTTTCGGAGATTGGGCCGTTCATTGACATGCCGCTGCGCAACTATTCGTCAGGCATGGTAGCGAGGCTTGCGTTTTCGGTGGCGACGGTGGTGGTACCGGAGGTGCTGATCGTGGACGAGGTACTCGCGGTAGGCGATGCGGAGTTTCAGGAGAAGAGCCGAAAACGGATGATGGAACTGATGAGCGGGGGGACGACGGTGCTGTTTGTGAGCCATAACATGGAGCAGATACGGCAGATGTGCAATCGTGTCGTGTGGCTGGAAAACGGATACGTAACCGAACTTGGCAAGACGCAAGAAGTGTGTGATTCATATGTAGGTATGGCTTTATGAAAACAATGTGTTTAATTATTCCCACGAAAGGCCGTCCAGATGCCATTAACGCTTACTTAGCATCACAGGCATATATAGCTGGTCAATTGGGAATCGATATTCTTATACAGGATAGTAGCGAATCGGACGAGACCAGAAAAATTGTCGAAAAGTGGAAAAAACAGCATTTGTGCAAAATTGACTATTTTTATTATGTTGAGCCTCAAAAAATCAATTCGATTGATGAAAAAATCCAAGAGATCAGCCAAATTGCCTCAAAAAAATATGCATACTTATGTTTTTCATCAGATGGAACGATCCTTCAAATGAATCGGGTTTGGACCTATGTAGAATCTTATGTTTATCAAGGGATCGATCTTATTATTCAAGGCACCGAGCGTTTGGATGGACAGAATGAAGTATATTTTAATGAAGGCGTAACCCTATTGCAAAAATGCATTTGGCGCATGGTGGCACTTAATTCAACAATTGTCAGTTCCAAGTTCATGCTTGCATGTTTAGCTTATAGCAAAAAAAAGGAGGACGATCCGACGGATTTATGGATTCCTATGGTATATTTTCGAGTAATTGCTGGTCGAAGTGATGTTCGATCGGTGTACCTATATATGCCAGACGTGGTTAAAGTTAATCCTTTCATAAGCGAGTCCTTTTGGCGGGTACAGGGACTAGCTCTTTGGCAATGGTGTGAACGCTGGTGTGTTGTGATTGATTCTCTACCACTTCAATACAATGACGTAAAAGCCTTAGCGCTTCTATCCCATGATGCACATTGTCATATCTTCTCTCCCATAAGTGTTATCGGTTTGCGTGCATATAACAACTTCAGTTTGGCCGACATCAAACGCTATAAACACTATATCAACAGAGTAACTAGAACACCTGTCTGGTTTTTTATTCTAGTTGCAATATTAATTCATCCGGCAGTTGCAAAGGTACTGAAAAAAAAATACAAGCGATGGAAAGGGCTGAAAGTATGAAGATTGTAATACTAGCGGGTGGGTTTGGAACGCGTATTTCTGAAGAAAGCCAATACAAACCAAAACCTATGGTGGAAATTGGCGGAATGCCGATTCTCTGGCATATTATGAAAGAATATTCCCACTTTGGATTTACGGAATTTGTGATCTGCGCAGGTTATAAACAACATGTTATTAAAGAATGGTTTGCAGATTATTTTCTGCATACCAGTGACGTTACGTTTGACTTTACGCAAGGAAACAAGATGATTGTGCATGATCATCGCTATGAGCCGTGGAAAGTAACTATTGTTGACACTGGCTTGAACACTATGACCGGTGGACGAATTAAACGCATTCGCAGGTATATTGGCGATGAAACTTTTATGATGACCTATGGCGATGGAGTATGTGATGTGGACATCGGAAAGCTATGGGAATTTCATCAAAAGCATGGAAAGTTGGCAACACTTACGGCCGTTATGCAGGAGCAGCAGAAAGGCGTTTTAGATATTGCAGAAGACAATTCCGTTCAGGCGTTTAGAGAAAAAAATATGGGGGATGGTAATCCTATCAATGCAGGTTACATGGTGCTTAGCCCCAAGATTTTTGACTATATTGAAGACGATCATACGGTATTCGAACGTGGGCCGTTAGAGCGGCTTGTGCGCGAAGAACAGTTGATGAGCTATATGCACCATGGCTTTTGGCAGTGCATGGATACTGTACGGGAAAAAGAAATGTTAGAACGACTGTGGAATAGTGGACATGCGCCATGGAAGGTGTGGGACGAATGAAAATGAAACTCGATTTTTTTAAGGGAAAAAAGGTTTTTTTGACAGGTCATACGGGATTTAAGGGGAGTTGGATGAGCCGCGTTCTTATCAACTCGGGAGCAGAGGTGACAGGTTACAGTCTAAGCGCGCCAACGCAGCCTAATCTGTTTGCGTTGGCAGATATAGAAAAGCATATGCATAGCGTGATAGGTGATATTCGTGATTATGACCATCTGAAAAAAAGCTTTGATGAAGCACAGCCTGAAGTGGTCATCCACATGGCAGCGCAGCCTATTGTGCGAGACAGCTACAGAGATCCACGATATACCTACGAAACCAATGTGATGGGTACAATCAATCTGCTGGAGTGCATTCGTGTAAACGACTGTGTGCATACTGCTCTCAACGTAACAACGGACAAAGTATATCAGAACAACGAATGGTGTTGGGGCTACAGAGAAAATGAAAAACTGGATGGCTTCGATCCATATTCCAATTCAAAATCGTGCTCTGAGCTGGCAACACATAGTTATTGCAACAGTTTTTTTTATAACAAAAGCATAGCAGTCAGCACAGCTCGCGCAGGCAATGTGATCGGAGGCGGAGATTTTGCGAATGACAGAATCATTCCGGATTGTGTACGTGCGCAACTATCCAAGATGCCAATCTGTGTACGCAATCCCCATTCTACGCGACCGTATCAACATGTACTGGAACCTATTATGGCTTATTTACTACTGGTATCGCTGCAAGCTTTGGAACCGGAGAAAGCCGGATGGTATAACGTTGGACCAGATGACTGTGATTGCGTGACAACCGGTCAGCTTGTAGAACTGTTTTGTAAGAGTTGGGGTCAAGGTGCCCGCTGGGAGGATCACTCTGAACCCAACGCACCGCATGAGGCAAATTTTCTTAGACTGGATTGTACAAAGTTTAAAACAATGTTCCAGTGGAAACCTCGCTGGCATATCCAGGAAGCTGTGGCAAAGACGTGTGAATGGACGCGCGTATGGCTCGCAAAAGACGATGTACCTAGGGAAATGGATCGACAAATCAAGGAATACCTGGAGTAAGATGCATGGATCAAAAAATAGCTGACGCAATTGAAACGCTCCGGCGTGCGCAAATTGACAGTAGATGTGGACTCCCGGAGGAACTGTTTTATCTTGTGTCCTCGCTTACACCGATCCCCAATGTGGATTTATGGATTACAGATGGAGAAAATCGGGTTCTACTCGCGTGGCGAAAAGATTTGTTTTATGATGAGGGATGGCACATTCCGGGCGGTTGCATTCGTTATGGAGAAACTATGTTGGAACGCCTGCATAAAACTGCGCTAAAAGAGATCGGTTCAGATGTGACGGTTGACCCGATACCGATCGCTGTACGCGATGTGATCAGACCCCCACGTGAAGGACTTATCAATCCATATGAACGCGGCCATCATCTGGCAGTGCTGTATCGATGCTTTCTCCCGGAAAACTTTAAAATTGATAACAAAGGAAGGAAGCACGGCGAAGATGGATACCTTCGCTTCTTTCATAAAATTCCTAAAAACATGCTGCGCATTCATGACGTTTACCAGGATGCACTTCAACAATGGTTATGAAATGGAGGAAAAATAAATATGTGCGCTTTCCAAAACGAACAGCAAGCTCGTGAACAAATCAAGGAACTGGTAGCACAGTATTATCATGATTTTAAAGAAGAGAAAAAAATTTTTGAGCCAGGCGACCGCATTACCTATGCAGCACGTATGTTCGATGAAAAAGAAATGTGCGCCCTGACGGATGCCATGCTGGATTTTTGGCTAACGACAGGACGTTTTTCCGATGAGTTTGAAAAGAGGTTTGCTGAGTGGATTGGTGTCAAATATGCTCACCTAGTTAACAGCGGTTCGTCGGCCAACCTGATTGCTTTTATGGCGCTCACTGCGCCCGAACTGCGTGAGCGCCAGATCCGCAAAGGCGACGAGGTCATCACCGTAGCGTGCGGTTTTCCTACCACTGTTACGCCCATTTTACAGTATGGAGCGGTACCAGTATTTGTGGATGTGACTGTGCCGCAATATAACATCGATGTGGGTAAGCTGGAGGAGGCGTTGTCGCCCAAGACCAAGGCAGTTATGATCGCCCACACGCTTGGAAATCCGTTTGACTTGTCAGTGGTCAAGGCGTTTTGCGACAAGCACGGACTATGGCTGGTCGAGGACAACTGTGACGCATTGGGTACGAAGTACACCATCGGGGAGGAAACTCGTTTCACCGGCACTTGGGGCGACATTGGCACAAGCAGCTTTTATCCACCACACCACATGACCATGGGAGAAGGAGGTTGCGTCTATACCAATAATCCAGTGCTGCATCGCCTGATTCTATCCTACCGCGACTGGGGTCGAGATTGCATCTGTCCTTCCGGTCGTGACAATTTCTGCGGGCACCGTTTCGATGGCCAGTATGGCGAGTTGCCTCATGGCTATGATCACAAGTACGTTTACAGTCATTTAGGTTACAATCTAAAGGTAACAGATATGCAGGCTGCTATCGGCTGTGAACAGCTCAAGAAATTTCCTTTGTTTATTGAGCGGCGCAGGCATAACTGGGCATATTTGCGCAAGGCGCTAGAGCCTCTTGCTGATAGACTGATCCTGCCTGATCCTGCTGAAAACAGTGAACCGAGCTGGTTTGGCTTCCTGTTGTCCGTACGGCCTGAAAGCGGCCTCAATCGCAATGACGTTACGCGCTTTATTGAACATAGGAACGTGCAAACAAGGCTTTTGTTCTCCGGCAACCTTATCAAGCATCCTTGCTTTAATCAGCTTCGTGGCACGGACGCGTACCGGGTGGTAGGTGAACTTAAGAACACTGACTTTATCATGAATAATACATTCTGGGTAGGAGTGTATCCCGGAATGACAGATGAAAAGTTAGAGTATATGTCCAGAATAATTGGGGAGGCTGTTAAATGAAGGCAACGGACTATATTGTGCGTTTCTTAATTGATCGTGGCGTAAAGGATATTTTTGGATATCCGGGTGGCGTTATATGTCATCTGATGGATTCTGCCCAGAAGTATGCCAATGAAATTGCTGCACATATTCATTATCATGAGCAAGCGGCGGCTTTTGCCGGATGTGCATATGCTCAGACAAAGTCGCTTGCGACTGCCGTATATGCAACAAGCGGACCTGGTGCCGTGAATCTGATGACAGGAGTTGCCAATGCCTATTTTGACTCTATACCTTTAATTTTCTTTACAGGACAAGTAGATACATATGCACTTCGACCTTTTGCGGAACTACGCCAATATGGTTTTCAAGAAACGGATATCGTTTCTATGGCAAAGGGTATAACCAAATATTGCAAACGTATTGACGACGCAAAGACTTTGCCTGACGAATTAGAACGAGCTTGGCAAATTGCTCATGAAGGTAGACCGGGGCCTGTTTTGCTCGACCTTCCCGCAGATGTACAGCGATCTGACATTAAGGTTGTGCTCGCTTCTGCCCCAGATGTAGCCAATCCAGGTAATGTCTCATATGCCGCTACGACTATATTACAATCTCTGCAGCAAGCCAAACGTCCGTGTTTGCTATTAGGTGGGGGAATTAAATCCATTGGACTTGTTGACCAAGCGCGTAGCTTAATTCACCAATGGAATATACCTACAGTTTTTTCTTTACCCGCATTTGATATTCTTCCTTGGAATGACCCGCTCAACTTGGGTTTTATAGGGGCAAATGGCCATCGAAGTGCAAATTTCGCCGTTGCAAAATGCGATCTTCTAATCACATTAGGCACACGATTAGATTTGAAGCAAGTTGGAAATACACGATCTAAGTTTGCGCCTCAGGCTAGAATACTGCGTGTTGACATTGATCAGACAGAATTGAAATGCAGTATTCATCCCAATGTGGAGGCATTGCAGGTTGATTTAAAACCTCTGCTACCTCTGCTTTTGGAAGGAGAAATAGAGAGCACCCAAGAGGATAACTGGCAACACTGGCGAAACATTTGCACTGAGTTGATTCAAAGGATCAAAGAAGCGGATTGTAAAGATATACAACATCAGTGCATCAGCGCGCTTTCCGATAGAATCAGTACCTGCGGAGGAATCACGATCGATGTCGGCCAACATATGCTATGGACTGCGCAAGCACTCAAAATTCAGCAGGGACAACGTGTTTGCATGTCTGCTGGATTGGGAAGTATGGGATATTCTTTACCTGCTTCTATCGGGCTTTATTATGCTATCCATAGGCCAGTCGTTTGTGTCAATGGCGATGGTGGCCTGCAGATGAACTTGCAGGAATTGCAATTTATTAAGCGTGAACGTTTGCCTATCACTGTTGTTGTGATGAATAACCATGCTTTGGGCATGATTCGTCAATTCCAGGAAGAGAATTTTATGAATAACTATATGCAAACCACGCTTATGAGCGGTTATTCTGCTCCTGATTTTGAGCGTATAGCATATGCATATGAAATCCCCTATTACAGGATCACCTCCCCCAAAGATCTGTCATCATTTTCATTGTCTGAGTCAGGACCTGCTTTTTTGGATGTGATGCTACCAGAGCAAACCTATCTTTTGCCTAAATTTAATGCAAAAAGTGTTTTGCATGATCAGATCCCTGCGCTAGACAGAGCAGAATTTGAATATTTAGAGCATTTGTCATGAAGAATGGGAGGATAAAGGATGGATCGCATTCGTCTTTTGGATTGTACGCTGCGCGACGGCGGATACATCAATGACTGGAAATTTGGAGAAGAGCCGATTCATGATATGATTGACAAGCTGGAAAAAACCAATGTTGATATTCTGGAAATCGGCTTTATCAAAGATGAGCCCTATCAGCGAGACCGCACTGTATTCAACGATATGGGACAAATCGAAACGATGATTTCACCAAAAAAACCATCATTGCAATATGCCGCGATGATCGAGGTGGTCAACCCCATTCCGTTGGAGAAACTGGTGCCGCGTACAAAGAATGCGGTTGACATTATTCGTGTCATTGTTTGGAAAACAAAGCATGCAGGCGGGCAAGTTGTTGATGCGCTTGAAGAGGGGTTTGCTTACTGCAAGGGTATCGTAGAGAAAGGGTACAAGCTCTGCGTGCAGCCGGCGCGCGTAGATCAGTACAGCGATGAGGAATTTGTGGCCATGGTGCGTCGTTTCAGTACACTTGATCCATTGGCGATTTATGTAGTAGACAGTTGGGGAACTCAAAATCCTGAACAACTGCTCTATTATATGCACTTGGCCGACGACAATATGCCCCGACAAATCGCACTGGGTTATCATGGCCACAACAATATGATGCAGGCTCTTTCTGCTGCTCAGCAGATGATTCATGAAGGATTTGACCGTGAGATCATCATCGATGCCAGCATATATGGTATTGGGCGCGGCGCAGGAAATCTGAATCTGGAGCTTATTGCCAAGTACATGAGCGAGAAGTATGGCAAGGATTATGAGATCAAACCCATGTTGGATATTTACAGCCGTTATATTATATCGATATTTGAAAAAGAACAATGGGGTTACAGCAGCGTTTTTTTTCTTACCGCTATGTTCAAGTGTAATCCCAGTTATGAAAGAATACTGAAGAAATATATGCCTATGGGCTTGGAAGGCATTTGGTATATTCTTTCTAAACTTTCCCCATATGATAGGATAATGGTAAATGAGCAAGCTGTCGAGCTCCTAGCACAGCAATACTGTAAGAATCGGGAGAAACAAGTGTTATGAAATACATTGATTGTACATTTGATGAAGAACTAACAATCTGTAATTCAAGATTTTCCGTTACAGAAGCAGTAAAGGTTTTCTCATTGCTACATGAAAAAGGCATTGAGCAAGCAGTTATCGACATCGGATTCGGAAAAAACGCAATTGAACATCTGGAGTATTATTTGGGCCAAGGAGAACTGCTCCAAGCCCCTCTCGAAATTTTCATTAGGATCGATTCGTTAGATGCTATTTTCATAAAGAAGCTAAAAGAGTCGAGCGAATGGAATAAATTATTCGGTATTCGTTTATCCTTGGTTGGGAATAAATCGATTGACGAACTTCAGATTTATCAGGAATTAAGAACCTGCGGATACAAAATGCAGTTGCAACTCTCGAGCTTTATAGATAAATTGGACGAGATCTGTGCAGTTCTAGATGAACAATCAAGGGTTCTTGATGTACAGGCCTTTTATCTCTGTGAGGATCTCTATCCATTACCCATGGAAAAGATAGATGATTTATTCCAAAAAGTTAACAGAATCATTTCAGCCGAAGCGGCATTAGGCTTCAGGGGATACAACATTTATGGTCGAGCAAGACTGATAGTGAATAAGATAAGTACAGCTTTTCCAGACAAAGAACTTTTTTGGGATACAACTTTAAATCTGACCGAGAATAAAATGGGTTTAACAGACTGCACCAATGTTGTTCAGGTTGATACAATCACAGATAAAGCGGTTGATAATACATGGACAATTCATGCAGATTGGAATTTTTTTACTGTAAAAAGAAAAATAGCTTTATGGGAAGAATACGCAGCAATAGCTGTCCAAGAGTCAATTGCATGGAGGTACATAACGTATTTCCATAATGAAATGGATTTATCTCTAGAGGAATGCTTCGACGCTGCAAAGAAGATTTCAAGTACTGACAGGATGTACTTTTCAAAGGAAGTAGCTAACAACGCCATTCATCATTCCAGAAAATTCAAACTTGGTATAATTGTTCCGACATGTAACCGAGAAGAATATGTAAAAGTATGGCTTGATACTCTAGGACAAGAAAATTACATATATAATACAGATATTATATTCTTTGACAGCAGTGATGATAATCAAACCTGCATGCTAATAAAACAAGTAAATTCTAACTGTATCTATTATGATAGATATAATTCAGCGGAAAAGAATGAAAAGACGCTGGATGCAAAAGTATTCTCAGCAGCAAAAAAGTATGCAACTAAATATGACTACATTTGGATATGTCGTGATAGAAGTATCCCCAACCTACACGTTCTCTATCCAGTATTAACGAGTTGTCTGGAAAGGCAATATGACTTCGTTGTTGTCTACCCCCATTGGATTGGTCCTGAGCATTTTGGATATAAAGATTATAATGATTGTTGTGAATTATTTTCTGAGCAATGTGGTAATATGACATCATTGGGATCAATTGTTTTCACTTCGCGCATCTTGCATAAACTAATTGATGAGTATCCTATAGATCCAATCAAAAATTATGGCCTTTGGATTCCGATGGCACTATTTGATTATATTGGGACGCATAAATTTAGAGCCTTGTTCTTTGTAAATAATACGTTTAATTACATCCCAGAATATTCGACTTCCTTTTGGATAAAACAGGATACTCTTCTCTGGTTGTGGCTAGAAAGATGGCCACAGATGATTGAGTCGTTGCCCAAACAATACAATAAAATTAAGAAAGATAGCCTAAAATTTGGCGGGTGGACGGTTGCACCATTATCTAAACTGCTGATTTTACCTTGTAAGGCCAATGGAGGATTTCGATTAACGGAAGTATGGAAATACAGAAACAAATTTCAGGAAGTATCTGATACTCCGTTCTGGAAATATGCTTGCTTTTCCTGCATACCATGTATACTTGTCAACTTTTATGTCAATATTCACGATAAGCGTTTTTTTGTGCCCATTAGGAAAATATCAAAAACTATTTATAGGATTATTTTAGAAACAGTACAATGCTTAAAACCTAGCAAAAAGCAGCGTATGCCTTATAGTGGCATACAATATGAATCGCCAGAATATGATGCTGTGTATGAAAACAATAACGTTATCAGCCACAAATTGTGGTGCAGTTCCAACCACTCTGCGGAGCCATGGTTGACCATTGTTATACCCACGTACCATCGACTAGATTTGCTAAAAGATGCGTTACGTAGCATACAATGCCAAAAGCCTGTAATGTATGCATGGGATGTCATTATTGTTGACAATGATGCGTATGATGGAACAAAAAACGAGGTACAGGAGTATATTGAGACTATTGGGGCTTTGCCGATTACATACTATCGAAACGACAAAACGTTGTTGGCAGGTAGCAATATGAACCTTGGTGTAAGCTTGGCGCATGGTAAATGGGTTTCCATATTACACGATGATGACATGCTGGCGTCGGATTACTTGGAGCGTATTGAAAAAATGATTCGATATACTTCTAGAAATTCAAGAAAAAAGTTGGGATGGATATCAGGCAATCAGGCAGTCGTTCGATATACCAGCAGAGAAATGGAGGATAGTAACCAGCGTGTTGACCATGCTTTAAAGGATTATTCAATTAGAACGAATAAAAACAGAAATGACCTGCTTCCTGTTTATCGATGCGAGCTTCCAATTACCGGAAATGTTGGGGTGCTGGCGCCAACTACTGGAACGACTTTTTTAAAGGATGCCTTTATTGATTGCGGCGGTATCAATGAGAAAATCAGTATAAGTGCTGATCTCATATTGGTATATAAAATAATGAAA
>JABLTO010130574.1_pt1 | contig 14039 bp, 15 predicted proteins | sample 7160091 | NCBI WGS metagenome assembly JABLTO01 (sample SAMN14651225, study PRJNA627086) | human gut metagenome | isolation source: feces | host: Homo sapiens
CATTACTCTTCCTCACCGTCCTGCATCTGCTCGAGATCGACATATTCCTCGACCTTTTCGATGAACAGGTGGCCGTCGAGGTGCTCGGTCTCGTGGCAGAAGCACTGTGCGACGACGCCCTCACCCTCGCGCTCGAACCAGTTGCCGAAACGGTCCTGTGCGCGAATCTTCGCCCAGGTCGGACGGGTCACATAGCCGTAAACGCCCGGAACGGACAGGCAGCCCTCTACGACGCGCTCCGCGCCGCGCTGCTCGATGACCTCGGGGTTGACCAGCTCGACCATTTCCTCCGGGTCCTTGTTGATGTCGAGGAGCACGACGACGCGGCGCAGGATGCCGATCTGCGGGGCGGCAAGGCCGACGCCGCCCGAGTTTTCCAGCGTCTCGCGCATATCGTCGATCAGTACATGCAGGCGGTCGTCGAACTTTTCGACCGGACGGCAGTGCTTTGCCAGCTGTTCGTCGCCCTTGGTAAGAATTTTGCGAAGTGCCATGATTATTTATCCTCCAAATTCAGCTTTTCTGTGTAAATATTGAGTGTTTTCTGTATATTGTCCCCGTCAAGCTCGGGAAACGGAACGACCGGCTTCGGCTCGCCCCCGCCCACGTGCTTTTCAAACCACGCGACGTCGTGCCATGCGCCGAACTTCCAGCCGGATTTATGCCAGACGCCCGCATCCTCAAAGCCGAGCCTGTGCTGCATGCCGACGCTTCTCGGGTTCGGCATGGTCACGCAGCTGTAAAGATGGCGAAAGCCCTGCATCTCGAGCAGCTCGATGAGGCAGGCGAGCAGCACCGTGCCGATGCCGCGCCCGTGCGTGCCCTGCTTCAGGTAGACGGACAGCTCCGCGTCCCAGTCATACGCCGCACGCTCACGGATGCGGTGCGCGTAGGCGTAGCCGATGATCTCGCCGTCCTTTTCGCACACGAGATAGGGAAACTGCGCGGCGGTCTCACGGATGCGGTCGGAAAACGCCGCGTCCGTCGGCACCTCGTACTCAAATGTGATGGTCGTGTCCGTGATGTACGGTGCGTAGATCGCGCAGAGCGCCGCGCCGTCCTCCGCCTTCGCTCTGCGAATAATGAACCTGCTCATGGGTATCGCTCCTTGCCGGGATCAATGAAATAGAAGTCCGGGATCCGCTTACAGATCCGGATTGCTGTCCGCGAAAACGGTCACGCCGCGGTTGCGGCTGTCGAGCATGAACTCGCGCAGCACGCCCGAGACCAGACTGCGAAACCGCGCGCTGTCTCTCGCGCGCATGGTCAGATGGTAGCGGTAACGCCCCATGACCTTGACGACCTGCGCCGCCGCCGGGCCCAGAACGGGCGCTTTTACGTCCGCATACTGGCCTTCCATCAGGCTGAGCAGGCGGTTTTTGAGCGCGAGCAGGCTTTTCAGCACCTGCTGCTCGACCTCGCCCGCCGCGGTCAGCACCGTAAACGTGCAGACCGGCGGACAGCGCAGGGCCTCGCGCGTTTCCATTTCGCTTTCATAGAATTTTTCGTAGTCCTGCCGCGCCGCGGTCAGAATGACCGGATGGGTCGGGCTGTAGGTCTGGATGACCGCGCGGCCGGTGTCGAAGCGCCGTCCGGCACGCCCCACGACCTGCGTGATGAGGGAAAACGTGCGCTCCCTCGCACGGTAATCCTGCGCGTAAAGGCTCTGGTCCGCGTCGAGCACGCCGACGAGCGTCACATTTTCGAAATCCAGTCCCTTCGTGACCATCTGCGTGCCGAGCAGGATGTCCGCTTCGCCGCGCGCAAAGGCGGAAAACAGCTTTTCGTGCGCCCCCTTGGTGTTCATCGTGTCCGCGTCCATGCGCAGCACGCGCGCATCCGGGAAGCGCTCGTTCAGCTCCTGCTCGACGCGCTGCGTGCCGGGGGTCTCGGTGAACAGCTCCTCGCCGCCGCAGACCGGGCAGGTGCCCGTGATCTTGACGGACGCGCCGCAGTAGTGGCACATCGCGCGGCCCGAGGCCGAATGATAAGTCATGTTCGTCGAGCAGTGCGGGCACTCGGGCACCCAGCCGCACATCGCGCAGCCGATGACCCGGCTGTTGCCGCGGCGGTTGAGGAACAGGATGGCCTGCCGGCCTCGGTCGAGCGTGTCGAGCAGCTCGCGCTCGAGGTCAGCGCCGATGACGCCCGAGCGTCCGGCGCGCGTCTGCCCGCGCATATCCGAGATGAGCACCTCGGGCAGGCCTGCGCCGAGGAAGCGCTCGGTCAGACGGAATACCGGGTATTTTCCCTGTTTCGCGCCGTAATATGTCTCGACAGACGGCGTTGCCGAGCCGAGCACGAGCAGCGCGTCCGCCTGCACGGCGCGGTATTTCGCGACGTCGCGCGCATGGTAGCGCGGACTCTGCTCGGACTTGTACGCGCCGTCCTGCTCCTCGTCGATGATGATGACGCCGAGGTCGCGCACGGGCGCGAACACCGCAGAGCGCGTGCCGATCACGACGCGCGCGCGGCCGGTCTTGATCTTTTTGAAGCTGTCATAGCGCTCTCCGGCGGACAGCGCAGAGTGCAGCACCGCGACCAGATCGCCGAACTGTGCGGCGAACTGCCGCAGCACCTGCGGCGTCAGTCCGATCTCCGGGACGAGCACGATGGCGCTCTTTCCGGTCTCGAGCGCGTGCGCGATCAGGCGCAGATAGACCTGCGTCTTGCCGCTGCCCGTTACGCCGAACAGCAGCGCGGCCTGTGCCTTCGGCTCATCCATGAGCGCGGCCATGCCGTCATATGCCTCCTGCTGCTGCGCGGAGAGCACAGGCTTCGCCGAGCGCGGCACATCGGAAAAGTCCGGCGCACGCATGCGTTCCTCGTATTTCACGCGCAGGATGCCCTTTTTGACCATATCGCGCAAGGCGGCGTCGCTCGCGCCCGTCATGTAGGACAACTCCTTCTGGCTCATCCAGATGCCGTCCGCGAGCGCGGACACGACGTCCTGCCGCGCGGCGCTGCGCCGCACCCGGCTCATCGCTTCATCGGACGCCATGTCGAGCGCGAGCATTTTTTCGGTCTTGTCGCCGGTCTTCTGCACGGTGTTGCTGTGATAGACGAGGATCCCCTCGCCCGCGAGCGCATCGAGCGTGCGCCCCGCGCCCTTTCCGAGGCGTTCGCGTATCTCGGCGAGCGAAAGCGTCTGCCCCGCCGTGTCGAACAGGCGCAGCACCTCGCCTTCCTCGCCCTCGCGCGCGTGCAGCGCCGCCGGATCTGCATCCGGGACAAGCGTGTACATCTCGTTCCGCCTGAACCACAGTCCGGCCGGAAGCATGGCGCGCACGCAGTCGAAATAGGTACAGTACAGCCGCTCCCGCATCCACGCGGCGAGCTTCAGCTGCTCCTGCGTCAGCACCGGCTGCTCATCGAGCGCTTCCACGATAGGCTTGAGGCGGTATTCGCCCGTGTCCTCGCGAAAGGCGAGCACGACGCCTTCTGCCCGTTTATTGCCAAAGCCGAACGGCACGAGAACACGGGTGCCGATCTGCACCTGTTCCCGCAGCTCGTTCGGCACACGGTAAGAATATAGCTTGTCGATCGCGTAGGTCGCCGCATCCAGAGCGACAGCACAAATGGTTTCCGCCAAGGATCGTCACGGCCTTTCCTGCTGTATATAATGGTTTATGCCGCAAAAGGCGGAGCCGGTCACTCCGCCCTTGCAGTCTGTTATCTCCGGCTCATGCCGAGCAGACGGTCGAGGATGAGGTCCGCGAGGTCTGCCTTGCTCATGATGGACGGCTGTTCCCGGTGTCCGTCCGCGAACAGTAGCGTTGCGATGTTGGTGTCCGTGCCGAAGCCGGCGCCCTTGTCGCGCAGCGAATTCGCCACGAGCATATCGCAGTTCTTGCGGCGCAGCTTGCTCTCCGCGTTGTCGAGCAGGTTCTGCGTCTCCATCGCGAAGCCGCACAGAAGCTGTCCCGGCCGCTTGTCCGCGCCGAGCGCCGCCAGAATATCCGGGTTTCGCGCAAGGCGGACGTTCAGCTCGCCGTCGCCCTTTTTGAGCTTTTCGTCTGCGGTCTCCGCCGGGCGGTAATCACCGACAGCGGCGGCCTTGATGATAAAGTCCTGCTGCGCGGCGCGGGACAGGACCGCATCGTACATATCGCGCGCCGACCGGATGTCCACGCGGTCCACGCCCTTCGGCGTGTCGAGCGCGGTCGGGCCGGACACGAGCGTGACCTCGGCGCCGCGCATCGCCGCGCGGCCCGCGATGGCGTAGCCCATCTTGCCGGTCGAGTGGTTGGACAGAAAACGCACGGGGTCCATCGCCTCCTGCGTCGGCCCTGCGGTGACGAGCACGTGCTTTCCGGCAAGATCTTGCCCGGTCAGCGCCTTTTCGATGCCCCAGAGCAGGGTCTGCGTGTCAGGCAGCTTGCCTCGGCCGCTGTCGCCGCAGGCGAGATGGCCTGCCGCCGGGTCGATGATATGGAAGCCGCGCCCGCGCAGCGTTTCCAGATTGCTCTGCGTCACCGGGTTGTCATACATGCCGGTGTTCATGGCCGGCGCGACAACGACCGGCGCCTTGGTTGCGAGCAGCGTCGTCGTCACCATATCGTCCGCGATGCCGTGCGCCGCCTTGGCGATCACGTTTGCGGTCGCGGGCGCGATGACGAACACATCCGCCGCCTTGGCGAGCGAGATATGCTCGACCTCCCACGGGAAGCTGCGGTCGAAGGTATCGACGACCGCCCGGTTGCCCGAGAGCGTCTCGAACGTCATGGGCGAAATGAACTGTGCGGCGGACTCGGTCATGAGCACGCGCACCTCCGCGCCGTTCTGATGCAGCTTGCTTGTGAGGTCGGCGGCCTTGTACGCCGCGATGCCTCCCGTCACGCACAGAACGACGGTCTTTCCTGCAAAGCGCATCGCTTAGCGGTCCTCCTCCGGAATATCGCCGTCGTCGAGCTCCTCGTCATCGAACTCGTCCATGCGGCGGCGGGAAACCGTCGTTTCGCCGTCCTCATTCTCCTCGTCAGAGTCCGACGCGCGCTCCTCGTCGTCGAGGTCGTCGTCAACGTCTACCATTGCGGCGGCGATCGGGTTGTTTGCGGTCTTGATCGGCTCTACGCGCGGACCCGGACGGTAAACGATCTCGCCGGCTGCGATCTCATCGAGCGCGAGCTTTACCGCCTTGTCGGTCAGCGGCACACCGCTCTGCTCTGCCTCGTCGGCAATGTCGCGCGCGCGCTGTGCGGCCAGATTGACCAGCAGATAGCGGTTGCCTACTCGTTTCATCAGTTCCTGCATCGAAGGGTTCAGCATTGTAATCAAATCTCCTTATATTACCCAGTGTATAATTTTATCTGTAGTTGCCAGTGTTATCGACGGGAGGCGAGAATGCCCTTGATCTCGTCTACCGCGCGGTCTACCGTGTCGTTTACGACCACATAGTCAAACCTGTCCTTCTGCTCCAGCTCGCTCTTTGCGGTCTCGAGGCGCTTCTGCACCTTGGCCTCATCCTCGGTGCCGCGGCCGCGCAGGCGGCTTGCCAGCTCCTCGAAGGACGGCGGCGCGATGAATACCATCACGGCATCCGGGCGCTTTTTCTTGATCTGCATCGCGCCCTGCACCTCGATCTCCAGAATGACGTCAAAGCCCTCGTCGAGCTTTTCGTTGACCGGCGCCTCGAGCGTGCCGTAGTAGTTGCCGACATACTGTGCGTGCTCCAGAAACGCGCCCTGCGCGATCCGGTTCTCGAAATCCGCCTTTTCAAGGAAATAATAGTGCACGCCGTTCTGCTCGCCCGGACGGGGCGCGCGCGTCGTCGCGGAGATCGAGAAAAACAGCCGGTCGTCCTCGGCAAGCAGCCGGCCCAGCACCGTACCCTTGCCTGCGCCGGACGGGCCGGTGAAAACATACAGTGTTCCCTTACGCATCCTCTGTTGCTCCTTCCTCGGTGTCGCCGGCGAAGCGCGCGGCGACGGTTTCGGGCTGAAGTGCGCTCAGCACAACATGGTCGCTGTCCATGATGAGCACCGCGCGTGTGCGGCGGCCGTAGGTGCCGTCGATGATCATGCCGCGGTCGCGCGCCTCCTGTACGGTACGCTTGACCGGCGCGGAATCCGGACTGACGATCGCGATGAGACGCGACGCCGCCACCATGTTTCCGAAGCCGATATTGATGAGCTTCACTTCGGTCTGCCCCCTTTTCTCATGCCGCGCCGCATTTTTCAGGCGGCACAGCCGGTTTGATACGATATTTTATTCGATATTCTGAATCTGCTCGCGGATCTTTTCGATCTCGCTCTTGATGTTCACGACGGTCTGCGCCATCTCGACATCGTTCGCTTTCGAGCCGATGGTATTCGCCTCGCGGTTCATCTCCTGCACCAGAAAATCCAGCTTGCGGCCGACGGGCTTTACCTCGTTCAGCATGCCGTCGAGCTGATGCAGATGGCTGCGCAGGCGCACGGTCTCCTCGTCCACCGCCGTCTTGTCCGCGTAGATCGCGGCCTCGGTGACGATGCGCGTCTCGTCGATGTCCGTGCTCTCGAGCACCTCGCGCATACGCGCGAGCAGCTTTTCGCGGTACTCCGCGACGCGCTCGGGCGAGCGCTTCTCGACCTCGCCGACCAGCGTCTCGATGACCGAGGCGCGGTTTCTGACGTCCTCCGCGAGCTTTTCGCCCTCGCGCTCACGCATCTGGTCGAAGCCGTCGCAGGCCTCGGCAAATACGGTCAGAACGTCCTGCGTCAGCTCGTCCGCGTCCTGCTCGATGCGCTCCGAGCCGAGCACATCGGGGAGCTTTGCGAGGCTCATGACGGTCACATCGTCGCGCAGGCCGTACTTTTCGGACAGCTCGCGCAGCGCCGCCAGATAGCGCTCTGCGAGCGCGTGGTTTACCGTGACGGAAAGATCGCCGCCCTCGTCGGTCTCGACGCTGACATAGATCTCGGTCTTGCCGCGTGCGATGCGCGCGGCGGCCGCCTTCTTCACGGCGTCATCCAGAAAGCCGAACTGGCGCGGCACCTTTACCGTGCAGTCCAGATAGCGGTGGTTGACGGCACGCAGCTCGACGGTAACGGTGCGTCCATGCAGCACCTGTCGCGCGCGGCCGTAGCCGGTCATACTCTTCATTTTATCTCTTCCCCCTCAGGAAAATCCATGTAATATAAACGCATTTCCATGCGGAACAGTCAAATTTTCGGCAGATACCGCCGCACAAAGCGGATGAACCGCGTCAGAACGGCATCAAAAACGGCAAATCCGATGTTCGCCGCGAACCAGAACGCCGCGAGCGCGAAAAATCCGGGCATCTCCAGCTGCGGGAACGCGCCCTTTGAGACGAGCGCACCCAGCACGGCGAGCACAAGATTCGCATATGCCAGCTTGAGCGCCATGCGTGCGCCGGGGCGGACGCGGCTCTCGATGAGGTATTTTACAATGGGATACAGGCCGCAGACGGCGATATAGGCCGCCGCGACGCTCTTTCTCGGCACGAGCATGAGCGACAGCGCCCCCGCCGCCGCATAGACGGTGAGCGAGGTGCGCAGCGCGAAGCTGCGGATGAGCGGCACCGCGGACACGACGCCGGCCGAGATGCACAGCGCAGGCGCTGCCTGCGGAATGAGTCCGCCGATATACAGCAGCACGACGGCAAACCCCGCGAGCAGTCCGCCGCGCGCAATTTCCCGTGTGTTCATATCAGCAGCCGCCTCCTGCGCAGCAGCCGTTCAGACAGGTATTGCAGCAGCAGTTGCAGATGGCGAGCTGAACGCAGTAATCACAGGCGCTCATCTCCTGCATCGGACGGTAGCCGCCGTAGCCGCCGGTCATGTTGAGGTTGTTCAGCGCGTTGTGGTATTCCGCGTTGCCCGGGTCGAGCTCACAGGCCCTGATGTAGGCGCGCTGCGCCTCATCGTACCAGCCCTTGCGTGCGTAGATCGTACCGGTCAGGAAGAACCACTCGGCGTCGCGGCCGGACGCACGGGTGAGCAGGCTCTCGGCCATGTTGAGGTTGCCCTGATTGATGGCCTGGCGCACCTGTGCATAGAGCGCGGCGTTCGGACCGGCATAGGTCCGCTGGCCGCCGTAGCTCTGGCCGTAGGTCTGACCATTATAGCTCTGACCGGTGCTGCCCGCACCGGCGCCCGTTTTGCCCGAGCGCTCGCTCATGATCGTATCGTAAGCCTCGTTGATCTCCTTCATGCGTGCTTCTGCCAGGTCAGCGAGCGGATTATTGACATAGTTGTCCGGATGATACTTGCGCGCAAGCTCACGATAGGCGCGTTTTACATCGTCATCACTCGTCTGCGGCGTTACACCGAGTACCTTATAGGGATCCATGCTTTCCCCTGCCTCCGTTCGGTTGGTATGTGCCGTCGAGCACCTGTCTCGTCACGGTCGGCATACCAAGAAAAATGATATTGCGGATGATCTCCGCATCACGCTGCGCATCCAGAAGATCGAAGGCCGTGCATACGTCGGCGAGCGACCGCTCCAGTGTGCGCTCCAGCGGTTGTTTTATGTCTGTGATGTCGGGCGTTTTCAGCGCGTAGCGCTGCACGAGCGGATTATACGCGCCCGTTTTCATGTCCTCCGGGACGTCCTGCGCCGCGTCGAGCAGGTAAAGCCACCGTCCGGCATGGTAGAACATCTGCCGGAGAACGCGCTCCCGTGCGTCGCCCGTATGCGGCACGACCGCCGTCGTCATTCGGGCGGAGGCGTCCGCTGCGCGGTCCATCGAAGCGCAGTTTTCGGTTTCGAGTGCGTGCAGCTCGTCGAGCGCCGCGCGGATGTCGCGGTCGGCCTCGGGCAGGCGTGCCCTCGCTTTTTCGTAGCCGCGCCGTCCAAGGCGGCACAGCACGGCGGCGAGCAGACGCTTTGCGCCCTTTTCGTCCGCAAGATTGTCGCGGAATTTATGATAGCTCAGCAGCACGCTCGCATCCGCCGCGAGCGCGAGCGCGTCATCGGGCGAGGCGCAGACCCGTTTCGTCACCGGGTGCGCGTCACAGCGGCGGCGCTCGGTCTGTGCCTTCGGCGTCTCGCCGCTGCCGACGACAAGAGCATAAAAGGTCATGTCATAGCTGAGAAACATGGTATAGAACCGGCCGTACCGTGCGCGGATGGCGTGGCACAGACCGCAGTACACCTGCTGGAAGCGGTCCGCTTCTTTCACCTTCAGCTCGGACTTCACCGGTCGGATAAAGCCAAACATCGCATAACCCTTTCGCGCCGTCTTTTCGACAGCAGAATTTCCGCGAGGCAAGCCATAATTTTCCACTCAGTGCTCGTGACAATGCTGACCTTCTCGCGGTATCAATTTATTTTACCGAACTTTCGCGCATATGACAAGGGCGAACACGGAAAATTGGCGAAAATTCATAAAAAGTTCAGAGAATTCTTGCGGCCGGATGGCTCATTTCCGTTCGCGGGGCCGCACGTTTTCCCTCTCACAGCACGAAAACCGAGATCATTCTCCCGGTTCCCGCATAATTTCGTTTTTTACAGCTTGTGCGTGATCTCGAACGGGACTTCGCCGTTCTGCTTCATCCTTCTGCTGTAAAAGATCGCGCCGATGATGCCGAGCGCGAACAGCACGCCGCCGACGAGCGCACCGGACGCACCGCCGCCGGCCGCATTGCCGATGGCGTAGCCGATGAAGAACAGCACGAGCGGCAGCATGTAGACGAGCGCCGCAAGGCCGAGCACGCGGCCGCTCTCGCCCTCGATGAGCACGCGGTCGCCGATGCCGGCATCGGTATGGTTGCGCGCGGTGACGTAGAGCGTCTGGGTCTCCAGACCGCCGCAGCCGCCGCACTTGGCGCAGTCATGGCCGCACGCCGAACGGCGCGTTACCTCGACCTCTGCCCTGCCGCCGGGGAGCAGCTTTTTGATGGTTCCCTGTTGGGTCATTTTGATTCAGTCCTTATTTTCACTCCGGTAATTGCTTACTCTGGTTTATATTCTTCCATGATGCGGAACGCTGCGCGGATGCCGTCGACTGCGGCGGACATGATGCCGCCTGCGTAGCCTGCGCCCTCGCCGCAGGGAATGAGTCCGGCGACGCCGAGGCCGAACAGGTCCTCGCCGCGCTTCATGCGTACCGGGGATGAGGTTCGCGTCTCCGGGCCGGTCAGCAGTGCGTCCGCCGCGTCATAGCCGCGGATCTTCCTGCCGAAATACGGCAGGCTGTCGCGCAGCATGGTCTGCGCGAAATCCGGCAGGCTCGCCGCCGCGCGTCCGGGCTCCACGCCGACCGGATAGGTCGGCTCTACCGCGCCGAGACTTTTCGTCGGCCTGTCCGCAAGGAAATCGCCCACGCGCTGACACGGTGCGCGGTACGAGCCCGTCTGCGCATACGCCGCGTGCTCAATCTGACGCTGGAGCGCCACGCCGCCGAAGGGCGTTCCGTTCTCGAAATCCTCGGGGTCTACCGATACGGCAAGCGCCGCGTTGGCGTTTTTGCCGCTGCGCGCATGATAGCTCATGCCGTTGGTCACGACCGTATCCTGCTCGCTCTGCGCCGCAACGACCACGCCGCCCGGGCACATGCAGAACGAATAGCACGCGCGTCCGTCCGCGCGCCGCGACAGGTTGTATTCTGCCGGCGGCAGCAGCGGATGACCGGCGAATTTTCCGTAAAGCGCCCGGTCAAGCTCGCTCTGAAGGTGCTCGATGCGCACGCCGACCGAAAATGCCTTCGGCTCGAAGTAAACGCCGTTTTCATGCAGCGCAAGGAACGTATCGCGCGCCGAATGGCCGACCGCGATGATTGCCCGCTCGCAGGGGATGTCCATGCCGTCCGCGCGGACGGCGGTCAGCGCGCCGTTTTTCAGAGAAACGCCGGTCAGCGCCGTGCGGAAATGCACCTCACCGCCGTTCTTCACGATCTCGCGCCGCATCTCGCGCACGACGTCCTTGAGGATGTCCGTGCCGACATGGGGCTTGGCCTTTTTCACGATGTCCGCCGGAGCGCCGTGCGCGGCGAGCGTTTCGAGCACGGTCTCGCACAGCGCATCACCGATGCGCGTGGTCAGCTTGCCGTCCGAGTACGCGCCCGCGCCGCCCTCACCGAACTGGATATTGCAGTCCGGGTCGAGCGCACCGCCGCTCCAGAACGTATCTACCGCCCTGTCGCGCTCGTCCATATCGCCGCCGCGCTCGAGTACGATCGGACGGAAACCGTGCCGGGCGAGCGTGTACGCCGCGAACAGTCCGGCAGGGCCGAGACCCACGACGACCGGACGGTGCGCAAGGCGCTTTTCGCCGTGCGGAACGGCAGGCCTTGCATTTTCCTTATAACGCACAGACGGCATCTGCAGCTTTTCCGCAAGTGCCTTCTCGTCGCAGGGTGCGTCCAGACGCACCGAATATACGCGGGAGATCTGGCCGCGGCGCGCGTCGATGCTGACGCGGCACACCGCAGCCTCGGTCTCCGAAGGCAGCAGTCCGGTCAGACGGCGTGCCCTGTCGAGCGCCGCCGTCTCCGGCTCGTCAAACGGCAGCCGGATGCCGGTCACAAGCAGGCTCATTCGCTGTCCTCCCCGTTCTCGCCGGTCCAGTCGGAGGAACCGCTGTCCGCTCCGCCCGAGCCGTCCTCTGTGATCTGAATTTCCACCTCGATGTCCTCTTCCACGAGCGTTACGTCGCTCGGCAGACCGATGGCCGCCGCGATGCCCTTGACCTTGTGTCTGCCGGTACCGAGCGATACCGAGTCGAACGTCAGGCCGATCGACAGGCTGTCGGTCTCGACCTCCTGCAGCTCGCTCTCGTTGCCGCGCAGCTCGATCTCGACCGATCTGGTGAGTATCTTGACGCTGTACGGCGTGGTGTCCGCCGAGGTATCGTTCGGGGCGAACTTGGAGACCTGCACCTTGCGCGTCGCGATGCCGTCTACGGTTATCGTCACCTTTGCCTTGTCCGGCTGACCGTTTTCGAGCGAAACGCCCTCCGGCAGCTTGTCGCGGATGGACAGCTCGATCGGCACGCCCGTGCGCACGCTGCCCAGATCGATCTCGCCGAGATTGAGCTCCTTGAGGTCGCCGAGGGACGCCTGATCGCTCGTCACGACCTTGACGCTCTCCGGATTGATGCTGTACTTGACCTGATGCGCAGTCAGCTTGCCGCCGTCCTTGAGCGTGACGGTCAGCGGCAGCGTGTCGATGTTGTACATCGGCACCGTGACCTTGATCTTCTCGGTCTTGCTCGTGATGTGCTGCGAGGCGACGGCCGTGCCGTCCCTGTCATACAGCGTGACCGGACATTCGATATTGGTCAGCGTAGTCTCCGCGCCCGTCACGTCGATGACCGCGACCGCCTTGGCCACGTTCGTAAGCTCGGCCGCCGGGCCCTGCACCGTGATGGTGCTGACCGGCGAGGTCGGCTTGCCGGCGCGGCAGCCGTCCGCCGGGGTGCCCATGACGTTCACATCGACCGGAATGTCCTTCGTAGCCACCTTGTCCACGCGCACATGCACCTTGGACGGGGAGATGTATTCCACCTCGAGGCCGGAGCGGCTGACCGTGACCGAAACCGGCAGATCATACTCGTTCGCCTCGGTCAGGCCGGAAATATCGACCGACGCCGCGATCTGGCTCGCCTTGATGTCGCCGAGCGTCTTGCTCGGGCCGCGCAGCGTGATCTTTACCGTCGAGTCGGCGCCCTCGATAAGCGAGAGACCGGTCTGCTGCTGGAGCACCGCTGCGCCGCTGATGCGCACCGGAATGTTGTCGAACGTGCGCGGACGCTCCGGGTTGTCCATGTCCATGACGACCGCCCACAGAACGACCGACAGCAGCAGCGAGAGCAGGCGCAGCGAAATATCATGCTTCTTCAGAATGTTCTTCATTTGCCTGCGCCTCCCTTCCACATATCACGAATCGCGGCAAGTCGGCTCTTTTCCTGCTTTTCGCTGTCGAGCAGCTCGTTTTCGAGCAGCTTGCGCAGCATATCGGGGGACAGATGGCGCTTGAGCATGCCGCCGATGGCGACCGAGATCGAGCCGGTCTCCTCGGAGACGACCACGAGCACGCTGTCCGCGCTCTCGCTCATGCCGACCGCCGCGCGGTGGCGCGTGCCGAGATCGCGCGACAGGCTTTGGTTTCCCGAGAGCGGCAGCACGCAGCCTGCGGCGCAGACACGGCCTGCGCGCACGATCATCGCACCGTCATGCAGCGGACTGTTCTTGAAAAAGATGTTTTTGATCAGCTCGGCGGACGGCGCGGCATCGACCATGGTGCCCGTCGAGATGATCTCGCCCAGACGCTCGCGGCGCTCGAACACGATGAGCGCGCCGGTCTTGGTGCGCGACATATCCGCGCAGGCGGAAACGGTCGCGGTGATCATACTCTCGACCTCGTCCGGTGCGTCTGCCGGCACGATCAGCCGGCTGAAGTTGCCCTTGCCGATCTGCTCGAGCAGGCGGCGCAGCTCGGGCTGAAACACGACCACGATCGCGAACAAGCCGACATTGAGCGCCTGCTGGAGCAGCCACGAGATCATGGTCAGATGCAGCATGCTCGCCAGCAGCATAATGCCGACAAGGATGATGATGCCCTTGATCAGGCGCTCTGCGCTCGTGTCCTTGAGCAGCTTCATGACGCGGTAGATAATATACGCAACGATCAGTATATCGAGAATATCAATGAAGGATATGGTGCGGAACTGGTTGAACGCGCTGAAAAACGAGTCCAGCACCGTTCTCCAGTTCAGCCTCCCGATATCCTGGGAAAACAATGTCTGAAATGTACTCATAAAGTCTCCTGTCCCTTTTATGCCGCTGCCCCTGCGCACAGGAAGGGGCAGTGTTTTGAAAAATCACAGCAGGCCGCTGCGGTTTTTCTTTTCGATCCCCGTTCGGCCATACTGATATTATCGTATCACAAATCCTTCTTTCTGTATAGCGCGTTCACAATTTTTTTACCAATTTGAAAGCTTCGGCCGCCTGCTCGGCCTGCCCCGGCGTCGAATAAAAGGAGAAAGACAGACGGACCGTGCCGGTCTCCTCCGTGCCTGCGGTGCGGTGGGCGAGCGGAGCGCAGTGAAGACCGGATAACCGACGTCAAGTTCCTCGGGATTTTTCCAACGGCTGC
>JABLTO010027790.1_pt1 | contig 14037 bp, 11 predicted proteins | sample 7160091 | NCBI WGS metagenome assembly JABLTO01 (sample SAMN14651225, study PRJNA627086) | human gut metagenome | isolation source: feces | host: Homo sapiens
CGCCATGGCGCTCCGGTGCGAAGAATCCAGAACACTCCGTTGATAAATCTGCGGTTGTCCTCCGCGATGCCGCCCCATTGCCCTCGCTGTCCCGGCAGCATTGGCTCTAAATGGCCCATGCTTCGTCACTGATATCATGCCGATGCTGTGATTTCTCCATGATGACACCCTCTTCGTTGTGATAGTGCCATTATACCGCTTAACTCGTGTAGACACAACCTACCTCCAAGCTTTAAAGTATACCCCTAAAATGGACACAGTAAAAGTCCCCCCGAATAGTTGACACATTAAGGTACAGTTGAAGTTGAAAAGATAAAGTATAACCCCGAACCAAACGAATATGGCATGCATAAGCTCACGTGGAGCGTTGCGTAAGAAAGCGGCGGTAGAGGATTATGCCGACGCAGCCCGTAACCAGTTCTGTGGCAGGGAAGGTGAACCAAAAACCAGTTCAGCCCCAGCCGCGAGAAAACAAAGCAGAGAGGGCCAAACAGCACGACCATACAAATGATTGTGAGCAGAGAACTTTTTACTACGGCATAAAAGAACACCGGAAAAGTGAGCGACGTAACCATTGGCAGAAAACTTATTCCGATAAAGCGGAAGCCGACCTGCCCGATCTCAATGACGCGCACGTCTGAAGTGAACACGCACAGCAGGGGCGCGAGTATGGATACAAAGCACAAGGTGCCTGCAGCCATCAGGATCAGCCCAAACCGGATCGCGTCGGATAATGTTTCGCGGCATCGTTTCAGGCTGCCCGCCGCATAGTTAAAGCCGATAATCGGAACGATATAGGTTTGCATTGCACCAAGAGGAATGTAGAAAAAGGTCTGCCATTTATAGTAAAGCCCCAGCGCAGTGAGCGCCTGATCGGAGAAGTCCGACAGAATGAGGTTCAGGCCGAGAATATAGAAGGTATAGGCGGACTGTATCAGGATATTCGGGACGCCCAAGCGATAAACCCTTGCGATGTGCGTAGGAAACAGCGCTCTTTTGGGTGCGGGACGGAATCCTTTTTGCGCCCACAGCAGCGACAACCATCTGACCTGCGACAGCTGCGATTGCCGCGCTGGAGACGCCTATTTCAGGAAGCCCCATTAGACCGAAAATGAGCAGCGGATCCAGCACAATATTGGTGACCGCGCCCATAATCTGTGCCAGCATGAGCGTTTTCATATCGCCGTTCGCCTGCAGCACCTTCGACCAGATGCTTTCCAGAAAGAAGCCGACGCTGAAAACGCAGACAATCCTTCCATAATGGATTACATCCTGAACGACAGCTTCCGATTCTGTCGACATCCGGGCGTAGGCGGACATGATCAGCCAGTTGCCGGCTGCAAACAAAAGCCACAGCGCAACGACAAGCGGCGTGCCGACGCCGACGAACTCATCGGCTTCTTTCCTTCTTCCCTCTCCCAGCTTTGACGCCAACGCCTGTCCCCACAGCCAAAGCAATTATCAGCAACTGAATTGGATAAATGATAGACAGCGCCGTCAGGCCGGAGACCGAGTATCTTCCAAATAAAGAGACTGTCCACAATATTGTAAAGAGCCTTCCCATTCATTTGTGGTAAGATGCTGATAGTGACTCATAGATGTCTTCCTTTCCTTAGTAGTTCCGCAAGCACTTTCTAAAGGAAATTCAGCTATGAGTCACTATCTTATCGTGTTGCACTTAGATTGTAAATTCAAAGTCTAAATAGCTGGTGGCAAACATATTATCACCAGCCTGACCTGATAGCTCTGCTCTCTAGTAGGATTTCTCAACGCATTTTTTTAGCAACACCGCAATGTAGGGCTTTGCCGGCAGCTGTAGACGAAATGCCCCCTCGCGTACGCCACGATCCTCACATGTCATATTCCACGTATCCAGCACTGTAACGCGATAGGGCCCGTTCACCTTGAAATCACGGAACGACGGCCGCATGAAGCTGTAGTAGTATAGATACAGTTCGTCCTCATGGCCGATGGCTGCCGGGACTGCGCAGACCTCGTCCCACGCACAGCTGCGGTACGGATTGAGCGCACCGCCGGGCACCTGCGCCAGCACCTCAGCGAGGAAAGCGATACGCTCCGGGCTTTCGCCGTGCAGCTCGCCGCCATGCGACCACCACAGCACACCGTCTGGATGCCGATAGGTCTCGCTGTGCCCTGGATAACCGCCGCGCACGGCTGCTTCCCAGAAGCGGCGTGTCATTTCCTCGCCGGTCAGGTTACCCCAGCCGTGCTGGATATCGCCCTCGTAGGCGATCTCGTCAAGTACGACAGGCTTGCGATAGCGCTCGCGCCACTCGTTGACCAGCTCGGAGCTCATGTAGAGGTTCGTGCGCTGGATGCTGCAATGCGTCACCCAGGGTCGATTGAAATCATAGAAGTGGAAGCAGTGGTGTATGGAGCGCAGATGCCGATAGGGGTCGCAACGGCAGACCAACTCTGCGATGCGCTCCCAATCGGAGAGCGTTTTGTCCTGCATCAGATCATATTCGTTGGCAAGCGACCACCAAACGTTGCGGAAGGAAGCAAAGCGTGCCGTTACATAGCGCAGGTACAGCTCATCCGCTTCGCGCGGCATACAGGAAAAGCCCCAGCGATCATACGGGTGAAATAGGATCACATCCGCCTGAATACCCAGATCCCGCAGCGCTGCAATGCAAGTTTCAATACGCAGGAAGTATACGGGATTGAAACGCTCGAAGTTCCAGTTGTTGCCCTCGGCGTGGCCATCGAACGAGGCAAAATTCGCCTCCGTGAGCACTCTCGAATCCATCGGCGTACCCTCGTACGGATAGGCGAAGGGCTCGCGAAAGTTATAGACATAGTGCTTGGGAAAAACGCAGAAGCGGATCTTGTTGAACGGGCTTTGAGCCAGCGTGTGCAGCGTCTGCCGCACCTGCTCCTCGGATTGCAGCTCCCAAACATAGCAGGTCGTGCCCAAGCTGATATAGGGCGTGCCGTCCTCGTAGGCAAAGTGCCACGTATCACGCACGCGAACTGGCCCATGGTTAGCCGCGGATGCCGCCGTAACGATAAACGTACCCTCGGCCTGCTCAAGCGGGAAGCTGGCCGTCACGCGGAATGTATACTCGCCCGTAAAGGACGGCATAAAGCGCAGCCGATACACGCCACCGCCGTCGTAGAAGCCCGCGACGCGCACTTGTTCCTCCGCTGAGCAGAACTCCGCCTCCAGCTTCTGCTCCACAAACGGATTACCCTCTGTCGGGCCCTTGCACACCCATTCGAAAACGTTCCAGCGCTCTACGCTCTGCGGATAAGTCGAAAAGGGTTCCATCTGCCTCGCCTCCTGTCTTATTGCTTGATCGCACCTGCCATACCGGCGACAAAATACTTTTGGAACATGAAGTAGACGATCATCACCGGAATGATGCTGATGATGACACCCGCGCATAGGCCGCCATAATCGGTGCCGTGCTGACCAACGAAGCTCATGATGCCGGTAGGAACGGTTTTCATCTCATCCTTGGTGATAATGATAGACGAGAGCAGATACTCGTTCCACGTGGCGAGAAAGTCGCTAATGAACAATGTGGCGATAGCTGGCTTGGACAGCGGCAGTATGACGCGCGTGAAGAGCTGCACCTTGTTGCAACCGTCGATGTATGCCGCCTCGTCCAGCTCGTGCGGTATACCCGACATGAAGCCGCGTAGGACGAGGATACCGAACGAAATGCCAAAGCCGATGTATACGACGCCTAAGCCAATGTAGGTATTAAAGAGCCCAAGTTTCCCAAAGACGATGCTGATCGGGATAAGAGCTACCTGCATGGGGAGCATCATGCCAATGAGGAAGAAAATAAACACGCTCGTGCGATTGCGCACGCGCAGACGCGTGATTGCAAAGGCAGCCATCGCCTCCAGCAGAATGCCCAGCGGTACCTTGATGAGGCAGATGACCAGATCATTTTTCATGTAGAAAAACATGTGGCCGCTGGTGATGGCTGCGCTGAAATTGTCCCACGCGATTTGCGGCGGCAATTGAAAGAGACTCAAGCCGCTGTAGAAATCCTTCTTGGATTTGAGCGCTGTCGCGATCAGCGTGAAGGCCGGCGCGATCCAAACGAGAGCCAGCAGCACCAGCAGCAGGTAAATTAGCCACGTCTTAGGCGAGTGCAGCTTTAGTTTCTTGTCCATCTGTATTCACCTCGCACTAATTCTTGCTCGAAAACCGGATATAGGGGATGGTGATGAGCAGCATGATAGCCACCATGAAGCAGGCGATTGCCGATCCGTATCCCCAATGATTGTATGCAAACGTCTGAGAGTACATATACGAGGCCAACACCTGACTGCTGTTGTTCGGGCCGCCGTTGGTGAGGCCGACGATGATATCGAACACTTTGAGGGAGCCGATCATCAGCGTGGAGATGACGACCACGAGCGTATCTCTCAGCAACGGGAGCGTAATGCTGAAAAAACGCCTCACGTTGCCTGCACCATCAATGCGCGCTGCCTCCAGTACGTCTTCAGGCACGTTTTGCAGGCCGGCGAGAAAGAGGATCATTGGCTGACCGATGGCCTGCCATTGCGAGGCGGCAAAACAGGCAAAGAGCGCCGCCTTGGGATTGCTCAGCCAAGCCTGACCCGACTTGGCTCCCAACTGCTTGAGCATCTCGTTGATGAAACCGAACGTAGGGTGATAGATCCAGCGCCAAATAATGGCCACGGCAATCAGCGCAATGACGCTGGGCATGTAAAAAAGGCCGCGGAAGAACGTGCGCCCCGCGAAGCGCTTGTTGAGAATAACGGCCAGCATCAGCGAAATCGCCGTGGTCACGACCAAAGAGAGAAACAGCCACAAGACGGAGTTAATCAGCGAGGTACGGAAAATGGAATCGTGGAACATATTCACATAGTTCTGCATGCCGCAGTACGTCCAGCTGTTGATGCCACTTCCCGTAAAGAAGCTGAGATACAGCGAATAGAATACAGGAAAAACAACTACAGAAACGTAGATTAGCCCCGCCGGCAGCATAAATAAAATCGCGGCCGGTTCGGTACATTTTCTCTTCATATCTCCCTCTCCAAGCAAAGGTCGTTTGGGCGTAAAAGCCCCTCGTCTTGTGAGCATAAGGCAAGGAACTGGCGAGGGTCATACGGTGTGCCCCGTATGACCCTCGGACGAGATTGCTTTAACGGCTGGCCAGATAGGTCTGTACAGCAGCCTCTAGCGTGGCAGCGGCTTCCGCAGGCGTGGCGGATCCGTCGCTCAAAGCAGCCTGCATGCTGAACAGCACGTCGGCAACCTCGCTGGGGAAGGCCTGATCGGTAATGGTGAAGGTGCCGTTGCTCTGGCCGTAGGCGAATACTTCGCGCGCGTGCGGCTGGGTGTCCGGGAAGGCGAAGTCTGCCAGAGAAGTGAGCGACAGCTGAGAATTGAACTCGCCGTTCTGGCTCTCTTTGGAATAGATCGTGCAGAGGTAATCGTTAGCGGCTTCCAGCTGCGCGTCGGTCAGATTGGCATTGAACTGCACCATCTCGCCGAAGGAGGAGATGCGACCGGTCCCATTGGGGAACGCGAACCAGCCATACTCGCTGATGTCCAAACCGTCGTTGCTAGCGGTGTTGTCGAACCACTGACCCTCGGGATCCATAGCTGCTTGCTCGGTGGCGAGAAGCATCAGAGTATCGTCCGGGTTGTTGGAAATGAAGCCCTCGGGGAAGTAACCCTTCTGGCACCATTCTTGATACTTCGCGAACGCCTTGGTGACAGCTTCGCAATCCCAACTCGTGGTCATTTCCTGCAGCTGATTGTGCAACTCGGGGCCGGCGTAGTATTCCACCAGCTGCTCAACAATGCGCATCAAGTGCCAGCCGTACAGACCGGCGGTAGCGAACGGAACGACGCCGTTCTCTTTGAGCTTGTCACAAGCGGCCTCCAGCTCTTCAAACGTGGTGGGCACCTCGATGCCGCAGCGCTCGAAAACGGACTTCTTGTAGTACATGGTCAGCATGCTGATGCTGGTGGGATAGCCAGAGAGCTTGCCATCCAGCGTGCACAGATCCAGCGCACCGGCGTTGAAGCGCTTAGCCCAGCCGTGATCCTTGGCAAATTGAGTGAGGTCGTAGGTGCAGCCGTTTGTCACATAGTAACCGCCGAGGTTACCTCCCCAGTTGAACCAGAGACTAGGCAGCGTGTTGGAGGTGGCGGCCACTTTCAGCGCATCCTTAATGTTATCGGTCGCATAGTAGGATACATTGATCTTCACGTTGGGATGCTCCGCCATGTAGGCGGCGGTCAGGGGCTCAACGGAATCCTTGGTGCCGCTGTGGGCCCAATAGGTCAGTTCGATGGTCTCATCCTCGGCGAACGCAATCGTGCAGGAAACGCACAACACCAAAGATAGAACGCAAGCCATTACCTTTTTCCAGAAACCATGTTGCATAGGGATACCTCCTCGTTTTGTATTGCATTTTCTTTCCGACCCTAGGCAGATTGGTTGCTAACTGCCTTATATTAAACATTATATACATCAAAGGCTAATTGTCAATATTTTTTTTAGATATTTTCGCTTAATATTTTACTAATCCGTTTTAGCAATACAAAAAGAGCACTCCTCATGCCTGAGGAGTGCCTGTGATGGTTCGTTTATATGAGCTTCTTCACGCTTTCTCGCTGCACCAGCGATACACCAATCTCCGTCTTGATGGCACAGGCGGTCAAATCGGACAGCAGCGAGCGCAAGATGCGGACGGCCGTCATGCCCATTTCGCGTCGATAGACCCGAATGGTAGAAAGTGCTCGCGGCCCTGCGAGACACAATGAAGTGTCGTCCATACCGATCATGGACACGTCCTCGGGAACGCTGTAGCCTTTCTCGGTTAAGGCACGAACACAACCAACCGCCATGATATCGTTATCAGCGAAGAACGCCGTGGGTAGGTCGTTACGTGTTTCCAGCAGCACCTTCATGTCCGCATACGCGCCCTCGACCGTCGGCGTAACGGGCCAATGCGATGCGGTCAGCCCGTGCTTCTGGATCACAGCCTCATAGCCAAACTGACGAAAACGGCTGTTGCTGAAAATGACGGCGCTACTGATGTGCCCGATGCTGCGGTGTCCCGCGTCAAAGAGAGCCTCGGTGGCCAAACTGCCGGCCTCGTAATTGTTGATTGCAAGCACCGGTACGTCGACGTGGTTGAAGATGTTATCCAGCACCAGTAACGGAGAGGTGCTGTCCAAGAACGGTTTCAGCTCCTCCTCGTTCATCTCGGTGGCCAGCAGCAGGATACCCGCGCAGTGCTCCTCGCAATATTCACGGATCCTACGGCGGTAGTTGGGGTCCTGTTTGGAATTGATGTGGCTGACTACCAGCTCCAAACCATCCTTCTGGCACTCCTCTTGAATGCTCTCTATCAGCTCCGAAAAGAAAGGCGTATCCATCACGACAAGGCCATGGGACTTGTAGACGATCAAGCGAATATAACCCCGTTCGGCATCCGGTCGCGTTTTTTGCGGTTCGTAGCCCATTTCGCACGCAATCTCCCAGATCCGCTCCGCTACAACGGGGCTGACACCGGGGCGGTTGTTTAGTGCGTTGCTGACTGTCGCCGACGAAACGCCCGCTTGAGCCGCAATATCACACAGTCGAGTCTTCATCGTGATTATCCTTTCACATTAAAATCATCTACATTATAGCATACTCCGCGGCGAGATGCCATGGAAAGCACAACTTTCCGTTGCCTTACGCGTGGCGGTAAACCTCCCAACCGAGGTAATTGCCCAGTGCTTCTTCCAGTACATCCGCGCAGGACGCCTGCACTAGCGCAACATGATGCTCGAAGCCGTTGCGGCAGATGTAGCGCATCAGGTCATTCAGGTGTGGCACGTGGCAAACCGCAACGCCTCCAAAAGTTTCCATCGGATCATTGGTGAACTCACCCTCGCCAAGATAGCACTTTATGACACCGCGGCGATCATCAGTGGAAATTTTGAGATAGGTCATCTTCGACGGTCGTACGCGTCCCTTCAGCGCACCGAAGGAGCGCTCTGCACCCAGCGTCGTGGCGAGAATGTCCAGGTTGCCGATCTGCGGCTTTTCGGCGAAAACCGTTGCCGGATAGTTACTGCAATGGACGTTGATGCACTTGTCTGGCTCGGTGGCATAGTTGTTGTCCCAATCCTGATAGAGCGGTGTGCCATCGCAGGCACGGCGCAGCGCCAGCATGCTCAAAGCGCCCATCACATCCGTCTCGCAGGAGGACGGGCGGCCCTTCTGCCCCATCATGCTCATGGCGAGGCATGCGGCACAGCCATAGTTGGCCTCGATGCTGTCCCAACACTGGATGGCGCTGGCGTCGCAGGCGTGCGCATCCATCCAGTTTTCCAGTGCCAGAATCAGTTTGGCCTGCTTACGGAGCTTTTCCTCGGAAATACCGGGGCACACGTCGCCATAGTCGTGGATCTCCCGGATCTTTGCCTGAATATGCTCTTCGTCGCAAAGGCCGTCGATATCGGCGAAGATCTCGCTCATGTCCTCGGTTTCCACGGTGATGCCGCTGGCTTGCAGCAGCTTTTCGCTATAACGCACGGTGCGGAAGGGCATCACACGTGCGCCGATCTGGGCGATGCGCGCGAAGCGCATCGCCTTCACGACGGCGCAAATCTTGGCGAATCGGTTCACATCCGCGTGGAATTCCTCGCCGTCCACCGGGCAGGTATGCCGCGCCGTGAGCGTGTATTTGATGCCGTACTGGTATAAGTTATTGCACAGACTCAATTTGCCGCAGAAGGCGTCCCGACGGTTTTCCAGCTGGAGCTTATCCAAATCGTCGTCGCAGGCCTGCACTAGAATGGGGCAATCCAGCTTACTCATGCGGATCGCATCCGCAACACCGGCCTCCTCGCCAAAGTTGGGCAGGCAGACGATGATGCCGTCGATCTCCTCGGCATGCTCACGAAAAAGCGCGGCACACTTTTTCGCCTCCTCATAGGTCATCACCTCGCCAAGCTTGGTTTCCTCAGGCGAGAGCGTTATCGCCGTATGTCCCCAAGCCGTGAGGCTTTGAAGCAGTTTTTCCCGTGCAGTCTTAACCAGATGATCCGGAAAAAAGGAACGGTTCGAGATGATCACGCCAAATTTCGCCATGTTTTTTTCTCCTTATATCTATATTCAGATAGGAACACTTACAGCTACAGCCGAGCACTTTGAATCGCCTGTGCCCAGTCCCGCCGCATGCGCAAACGTGCCTCCGCCTGCATGTGCGGCGCAAAGATGCGGGTCTGACGGCGCGCGGCCAGCTCCTCGAATGAGGCATATAGCCCCGTCGTCAGCCCAGCCATGTACGCCGCACCTAATGCCGAAAGATCGCTCGCGTCTGCGCAGCGCAGCTCACAGTTCGCCAGATTGGCCTGCGTCTGCATCAACAGCTCGTTCCGGCTGCCGCCGCCGTCCGCCATCAGCAGTGGTATGGTGAAGCCGCTCTCGGCACGAATCGCCTCTGTTACGTCCGTCACACGCTGCGCGACCGACTCCAGTGCCGCCCTTGCCACATGCGCACGCGTTGTGCCGCGTGTCATGCCTCGCAGCGTGGCCTTGGCTTGCACGTCGAAGAATGGCGCGCCTAAGCCCTCGAACGCAGGCACAAGCTGCACGCCCTTGGCATCCGGCACGCTTCCGGCCAGTTGCTCCAGCTCTTCCAGAGACGAGAAGAGCTTCAGCCCGTCACGCAGCCAAATCAGCGTATCACCCGAGCAGGTGATGTTCCCCTCTATTTCGTAACAGACGTGTCCCCGATAGCCGTAGGCAATGGCTGCGGTCAGTCCATTGCCGATCACGAGCGGAACGTCGCCGGTATTGACCATCACGGAGGCGCCGGTGCCGTAGGTTGCCTTGGCCGTGCCGGGCGCGTGACACCCCTGCCCGAAGAGTGCGGCGAAGCTATCGCCCAGCACGCCAATGATCGGGATGCCGCAGTACTCGCCAAAACACGCGTCGGTTGGCAAAAGCGTTTCAGCCAACGCCGCACGCGGCATGCCGAAGAGCGACAACAGCTCCGAAGACCAGTCTCGCGTATGCAGATCGAGCCATTGCGTGCGACTCGCGTTGGAGTAATCCGACACAAAGCGACCGCATAATCGGAAAATCAAGTAGCTTTCGATCGTCCCGATGCAAAGCTCTCCGTTTTGCGCGCGCTCGCGCAGCGAGGGCTGCTCGCGTAGGAGCTGCTCCGCCTTGGAGGCGGGCAGGTATGGCGAGATTGCACTGCCCGTCAGCTGCCGCACCCGGTCGTTTGCTGAGGCCAGCTCAGCACAGACGCGGTCGCCACGCGTATCCTGCCAGACGATAGCGGGGCAGATCGGCTGTCCGGTCGCTCGCTCCCAAACGACGATGGTTTCGCGCTGGTTCGTCAATGCGATCGCGTCAATCTGCGTGCGCTCCACGCCGTCGATCACCTCGTTAATGCCGGCTTGCACGCATTGATAGATTTCTTCGGCGTCGTGCTCTGCACGACCCGGCGTGGGATAAAGCTGCCGATGTGCGTGCTTGACCGCACGCGTGATCTCGCCGCGCTCATCCACCAGAAAGACCTTACTGGCAGACGTGCTTTGATCCACCGCAACGATGTACTTCATTGCAACAACTCCTCCGCGCTTTGCGCAATGCCTTCTGCTGTGAGGCCGTAATGCGCGAAAACGTCCTTGCTCTCGCCTGTGTATAGAACCTCGTCGGGCAGTCCCAGAATGCGCATTTTCGTCGGTTGCTCCTGACACACGACTTCTGCGACTGCCGCGCCCAGCCCGCCCAGTACGCTGTGCTCCTCGATCGTCAGAATCGGCCCCGCCTGCGCCGCTCTGCAAATTGCCTCGCGGTCGAGAGGCTTGATCGTATGCATGTCAAGCACGCCCGCAGCAATGCCCCGTTGCTTCAACGTCTCGGCGGCGCGCAGCGCGGGCAGTACCAGTTCACCGCAGGCGATGATCGTAAGATCCGTGCCCTCACGCAGCATGTTTGCTTTGCCGATTATAAACGGCGCGTCCGGCGGATACACGTCCTCCACCGCGCCGCGTCCCATACGCACGTAGGCCGGTTCGTCCGAGGCGGCCAACGCCCGCGTCAGCTGCGCCGCTGCGTTCGCATCGGCCGGCAGAATCACCTGCAGTCCGGGGAACGCCCGCATCAGCGCGATGTCCTGCACCGCGTGATGCGTGCTGCCCAGCGCACCATAGCTCACGCCACCCGACACGCCGATGATCTTCACATTTTGATGACAATAGGCTACGTCCACCTTGATCTGCTCGGCGGAGCGAAGCGAATAGAAGCTCGCGGGGCCGCAGACGAAGGGGTGCAAGCCCGTACAGGCCAAGCCCGCGCCGATGCCGATGGCATCCTGCTCCGCGATGCCGCACTCTACGAACTGTTGCGGCAGCTCCTGGGCGAACTCGCCAAGCGTGACAGAGCCGCGGCTGTCCGTAGCTACGGCGAAGATGCGTGAATCCTTCTGTGCCAGCTCCAGCAACGTTTCCGTGAAAGCCTTGCGCGCCGCTCTCATTACCAGTCCACTCCTTCCACGCCGAGGCAGCGATACGCCTCCTGCAGCTGCTCCTCCGTCGGCACACGATGGTGCCATTCGGCTTTGTTTTCCGCGAACGGCAGCCCCTTGCCCTTCGTCGTATGCATAATCAGGCAGTGCGGCTTGCCACAGTTCTGCGTGTGATCGAAATACTCGCACAGCTCGTGCATGCTGTTTCCATCGATCTCCGTCACGTCCCAGCCGAACGCCCGCCACTTTTCCGCGAAGTTTTCCAGTGCCATCACTTCTTCGGTGTAGCCGGAAATCTGTAGACGGTTACGATCGATCAGCGCGAAGAGGTTGTCCAGCCGATAGTTCGAGCCAGCCATTGCAGCCTCCCACACGCTGCCTTCGTCCTGTTCGCCATCGCCCATCAACACAAACACGCGACCCGTTCTGCTCTGCCGCAACTCGCCCAGCGCCATGCCCACGCCAATCGGCAGGCCGTGACCCAGCGCGCCGGTGGACATTTCCACGCCAGGCATCTTACTGTTGGGATGGCCGATCAACAGGCTGCCCGCCTGCGAAAACGTGCGCAGCCGCTCCTTCGGGAAGAAACCACGATCCGCTAAGATCGCCCAGTAGCCCTCTACCGAATGCCCCTTGCTTAAAAGAAAGTGATCCTCAGGTCGCATGACATGGTAAAACAAGCAGGTCAGTGCATCCATACAGCTCATGGCTCCGCCTGTATGCCCGGTGTTGGCGCGAAAGATCATTGTGATTGCGTCGGCGCGCCGTAATGCAGCAATACGCGTCAGCTCCCTTTCCTCCATCTATGCTCAGCCTCCATGCAAAGTACTTCAAAACGAGTATAGCTAGCCTTGTTCTCACACAGCATATCACATTTCAGGACAATTTTCAATATATTTTAGTAATATTAATGTGAAATTTAGTATTCGTTTTCAGCCAGTGCATGGATGAACCAGTCGACCAACAAAATTCACAGGCGATAGATAATGATATCTTCCGAAGAGACATAGGGCAACACCGCGCAAAGCCACAAAAGAAAAAATGGAGAGCAACCAACCCGTAAACAGCTGGAAGCGCTCCTGAATTTGCTCGCAAGGCAACAGCAAATCAAGCCGTCAGACCAGGTCTGTCAGCGAGGATCAGATTTGCCAATGCGAGCTGGATATTCACTTTTGCAGTTTGCTTTTGCAAGCCTCGGTATCGTGTCTTTCGGTATCGAAGCTGGAGCTTCAAAACCGCAAAGACATGTTCGACTTTGGCACGAACCGAAGATTTCTCATGCTCGCGCCGCTTGATCTGTGCCTGAGAACGGGCAGAGTTATTTTTACTTTGACTGGGACGACGATTGATTTTGTACCGGATTTTCTTTCCGACCGTATTTTTCTTTCTGGCTTCGGGCCGCTTTTCTGCTCCAAGATATCCGCTGTCACCGTAGACTTGTTCTTCCTCACCGGTGAGAAGGTCGGCAGTAACACAGACATCATGCACATTGGCAGCAGTTACCTGCACTGTGTGGACAAGTCCGCTTTCAGAATCCACACCGATGTGTGCTTTATACCAAAATTCCATACATTTCCTTTTTTCGTAGAATGTGCTTCCGGATCACGCTCTTTTTTCTGATTCTTCGTTGAAGAGGGTGCCTCAATGAATGTAGAATCCACAATTGTTCCGCGTTTCAGAATCATGCCGCACTGCGTAAGAAGTTCCACGACCTGTGCAAACAATTCCTGTTGAATGCCGTTTTTCAGAAGAATATTCCGAAATCTACCCAGCGTATCTCCATCCGGCACCTGATTACTGGACTCTACCCCGCAGAAATCCGAAAAATCCCGGCTGTCAATTACTTCGGCGACCGTTGCCATATCCGACAGGTTGTACAGATTCTGCACCAGATAGATTCGAAGCATCCGTTCTAGATCGTAGGGCTTATTTCCGCGCTCTCCTTTGTAATAGTACGTTCGGATCAGACTGATCCATTCTCCCCACGGTACGATTCGGTCGATCTCTGCTAAACATTCTCGTTTCTTTGTCCGCACCTGTGTCAGCTCATCGCTCAGGGCCGACAGCCTCATTTGTTTGTTCATGGCTCTATTATGGCACGTTTGCCACGGATTTGCATTATGCGGTAGTGCCTTAATTTTATGGCCTGCATCGGGTGTAATGATAATATCTGTGGAATACTGTAGATCTTCTTTCAGCGGTAATCACTTCTATATGTATTGATTTCGCTATCCTCTCCTGACGGACACATAAGTTGCCCTACGGGCGGCAAATCCGCCTCTCCATCCTCCGCAAAGAGGTAAACATAGGCATTTTTGCCGTCCCAGACCACCTTTTTGACGATGGTGCGCAGCAGGCGGCGTTTTTCCTCCAGCGTAGCAGAATCCACCGCGCTGGCAAAGAATTCGATCATTTCCTGATGGAAGGCGAACTCCTGATGCAGCATCCGGCTCTGCTCGGTGAGGGCTTCCAACTCGGAAAGTCTTGCCTGCTGAGTCTCGCTCTCCCGATGCAGTTCGTCGATCTGCTCCATGA
>JABLTO010093831.1_pt1 | contig 14032 bp, 10 predicted proteins | sample 7160091 | NCBI WGS metagenome assembly JABLTO01 (sample SAMN14651225, study PRJNA627086) | human gut metagenome | isolation source: feces | host: Homo sapiens
TTTAGAAAAGATATGCAAATATTTTATCCGCAAATCGTTTTAGAAGATGTCGGTTACTTTTATGATTTAGATACCTTTAATCGTTGTGAAGAAGAGGGCTGTCTTTTATTAACATTGGATGCTTGGGATAATATCCATCCTTCCTTAATTACTTTACCGGTTGAATGGGACTATCAAATGCCTTATGGTTTGCTTTATAAGAAGAATCCATCAAAACAAGTAAAAGATTGTTTAAAGGAAATTGATAAATATGTCAAATAGAACAAAATTACAATTAGAAGATGCATTTAAAGAACTTTTATTAGAAAAAACATTTCATAAAATAACGATTAAAGATCTTACGGATAAATGTCATATAAGTCGCATGGCTTTTTACTATCATTTTCAAGATTTGTATGATTTAACAGAATGGATTTTAATAGAAGATGCTCGAAAAGCTTTGAATGAAAAGAAAGATTATGCGCATTGGAAAGAAGGACTTTCTAATATTTTTGAAGCGGTTTATATTAATAAACCATTTATTCTAAATGTCTATCATGATATTTCTCGAGATAAAATTGAAAAGATATTATTCAAACTTGTTCATGAATTGATAGAATCTGTTGTTGAAGAAAGAAGTAAAGATTTTTTAATTTTAAATCAACAAAAGGATTTTATTGCTCATTTTTATAAATATGGGTTTGTTGGTGTAATGTTGGATTGGATTGATTCGGGAATGGATGAAGATTATCAAATGATTCTAGATGATTTAGAAATGACGGTATTAGGAACAATCGATTTATCGATACAAAACTTTACAAATAAGAAGAAGTGATAAAAAATTTATCATTTCTTTTTTATTGTAAATTTTATCTAAAATAGGGGAATGCTATGATTGAAGTGTAAAAAGAAAGGTGGAGTTGTTTATGAATCGTAAAAGTTTAACGATTGCTGCAACAACAGCGACGGCCGTTTCATCAGCAGTCCTTGTTGCTAAAAAAGTAAAGAATAATAAAAAGGATGAAAAGATAAATACGTATCGAAATACAGAATTAGGAAAGTATGATAAAAATGATAAAGGAATTTATTATACAAATGGAAATTATGAAGCTTTTGCCAGACCTAAAAAACCAGAAGGTGTTGAAAATAAAAATGCGTATTTAATAGGAAGTGGTCTAGCAAGTTTAGCGGCAGCTTGTTTCTTGGTAAGAGATGGACAAATGCCTGGAAAAAATATTCATATTTTAGAAGCAATGGATATTGCTGGTGGTGCTTGTGATGGTATTTTTGATCCTTCTAGAGGTTATATCATGCGTGGTGGTCGTGAAATGGAAAATCATTTTGAATGTTTATGGGATCTATTTAGAAGTATTCCTTCACTAGAAATCAAAGATGCCAGTGTATTAGATGAATTTTATTGGCTTAATAAAGAAGATCCAAATTATTCTTTATGTCGTGCAACCATTAATAGAGGACAAGACGCTAAAACCAATGGACAATTTAATTTAAGTCAAAAAGGTTGCATGGAAATCATGAAACTGTTTATGACAAAAGATGAAGATCTTTATGATAAAACAATTGAAGATGTTTTTGATGAAGAAGTTTTTAATTCAACATTTTGGATGTATTGGCGTACCATGTTTGCCTTTGAAAATTGGCATAGTGCTTTAGAAATGAAACTTTATTTTCAACGTTTTATTCACCATATTTCGGGCTTACCTGATTTTAGCGCTTTAAAATTTACGCGTTATAATCAATATGAATCACTAATTTTACCAATGCAAAAGTATCTTGAAAAACAGGGGGTTGATTTTCAATTTAACACAGAGGTAACGAATGTTTTATTTGATATTAAACCTGATAAAAAAGTTGCTAAAACGATTGAATGTAACGTAAAAGGAAAAGAAAAAAGAATTTCCCTTAGCGAAAATGATTTGATTTTTATTACCAATGGAAGCTGTACAGAGGGTACAATTTATGGAGATCAAAATCATGCTCCTAATGGAAATGCAGAAATACGAACAAGTGGATGTTGGAATTTATGGAAAAATATTGCTAAACAAGATAAATCTTTTGGGCATCCTGAAAAATTCTGTAGTGATATTCAAAAAACAAATTGGGAATCGGCAACAATTACAACATTAGATGATAAAATCATTCCTTATATTACGAATATTTGTAAAAGAGATCCTAAAACAGGACAAGTTGTTACAGGAGGGATTGTCAGTTGTCAAGATTCATCATGGCTTTTAAGTTGGACCATTAATCGTCAAGGCCAATTTAAACAACAAGATAAAGATAAAGTATGTGTGTGGGTTTATGGATTATTTACTGATACAATAGGAGATTATGTTAAAAAGCCAATGAAAGATTGTACAGGAAAAGAAATTATCATGGAATGGTTGTATCACCTTGGTGTTCCAGAAGAATTAATAGAAGACTATGCAACCAACAGTGCTATCTGTATACCAACTATGATGCCTTATATTACAGCTTTCTTTATGCCAAGAAGAAAAGAAGATCGTCCGGATGTTATTGTTAAAGATGCAATTAACTTTGCTTTTTTAGGACAATTTGCACATACACCAAGAGATACTGTATTTACTACAGAATATTCGGTAAGAACAGCGATGGAAGCTGTTTATGGTTTATTAGGTGTTGATCGAGGTGTTCCAGAAGTATGGGGCAGTGTTTATGATATTCGAGAACTTTTAGACAGTTCAGTAAAATTAATGGATGGTAAATCACCCTTAGAGATGAATTTAGGTCCTTTAAATATAATCAAAAAGCCTTTAATAAGAAGTATTAAAGGAACGGTTATTGAAAAATTATTAAAAGAGCATCAAATTATAAAAGAAAATGAAAAGTAATTGATTTTTTACCATGAAATTTTAAAAACGTCAGGAAACATTTGATAAAGTGTTTTACCAGCTTGTTGAGGAGATAAATCAAACTTACCAAGAATATAATGTTGGTACATGATAGAAGCGCCACCACAAAAAACATCTAATAAAAGAAGATCTTTATCTTCAAATTGGATGTTTTTTCTTTTACACATCCAAATAACAGTATTGTAGGAATATTGGTAGATAAAATCTCCTAAAGAATTAATGCCGGTATAATCAAAAGCATTTTTTAAATAATGAAGCTCTTTACTCATATTAAATAAATTAATGAAGACATCTTCATAATTGTGATTTTGACTACTATGCATATATTGGTCTAAGATCCTTTTATAATTATCATTCATCACGTCATATTTATCTTTATAGTGACGATAAAAAGAGGATATTGAAACATGAGCTTCTTTACATATTTCTAAAACAGAGATATCATCAAAGGCTTTTATTTGGATGAGTTTATTAAAAGTATTAAATATTTTATTATGTGTTTCCATTTTTATCACCACTTTTATTTTATTTATTATGGGACATATTTGCAATATTGTCCCACGTATTTTTTGATACAAGTGATAAAATAATAAATGGAGGAATGTGAATATGGCTAAAAAATTAACTGAAGGAGAAAAGCGTTGTTTAGAAGCTTATAATGCTTATAAACAAGAAAATCCAAAACCTAGAAAAAATTTGATTAAACTTGTAAAACATATGAATATGTTAAATCCTGTGGCTAATGAAAAATCATGGGAATACATCTTCTTTGATCGTCAATTAAATGATGAACAAGTAGATTTCTTACTTAAAATGAAGCTAAGAAAACCTTATTATGTAAAAGATCTTACAAAATTGACTGGAAAAGATTTAGTAGAAACCGCAAAGTTTGTCGATGATATTTGTCAGGTGGGTATCTTAGAATATTGTAGTGCCCCTGATGGAGAAGATATGGTTCAACTTCCCGTATTTGCTCCTGGAGCAATGGAAACAACGGTTATGACAAAAGAAAGATCCGATGCCTTTCCAGAAATGGCACCTGCTTTTTTAAATTATGTTTTAGATTTACAAAAAAAGATTTCAAGCTTTGTACCGATGGGAAATGCCTTGATGCGTGCCATTCCTGTAGAAAAAGCAATTGAACATGAAACCAGAAAAGTTAAATATGAAGAAATCTCTTATTGGCTTGATAAAGCAGGGGACAGTATTGCGGTGGCTCCTTGTGAATGTCGAAAATTAAGAGTTATGGTTGATGAAGGAACAGGAGATCTTGAAGGAGATTACTGTATCAACTTAGGACATTATGCAGAAAGTTGTATCCGTATGGGAAAAGCAAGACGTATTACGCGTCAAGAAGCGGAAGAAATTATTAAAGTTTCTGAAAAACGTGGAGCAGTTCATCAACTTTCAAATATTGATGGAAAAGATTTTTCATTATTTATTTGTAACTGTCGTTGGGATACGTGTATGGCTTTAAAAACATCATGGTATACACAATCACCAAATCTTTCATCTTCAAACTATGTTGCTCATGTTGATAAAGAAAAATGTGTGGCTTGTGGAGGATGCGTGGAAGTGTGTCCACAAAATGCAGTCAAATTAGGACAAAAGCTTTGTGAAAAATTACCAACCAAAATACATAATAAGGAAATTCCTAATAATCATTTAGTCTTTGGGCCTAAACATTGGCAACCTGATTTTCTAACAAACAGGGATCATGTTGTTCCTGAAACAGGAACAGCCCCATGTAAAACAAATTGTCCAGCTCATATTAGTGTTCAAGGTTATTTGAAAAAAGCAGCTCAAGGAAAATATGATGAAGCTCTTGCTATCATTAAAAAAGAAAATCCTTTTCCTGCGATTTGTGGTCGTGTTTGTTCAAGATATTGCGAACAAGTATGTACAAGAGGTGACATTGATTCACCAGTAGCGATTGATGAAGTCAAACGCTTTATTGCCGAAAGAGAATTAAAGAAAGAAAATAGATATTTACCTGATTTCTATTATGAAAAAGGGAGTGGCGAAAAAATTGCTATTATTGGAGCCGGTCCAGCGGGATTATCATGCGCGTATTATCTTGCAGTCTATGGACATCAAGTCACTGTTTTTGATAAAAATCCATTACCTGGAGGAATGATGCAATATGGTATTCCTTCATTTAGACTTGAAAAAGATATTGTACAAGCAGAAGTCGATGTTTTAAAACAAATGGGAGTAGAAATTAAATGTGATGTTCATGTAGGAAAAGATATTACTCTTGATGATTTAAGAGAAGAAGGTTATAAAGGATTTTACGTGGCTATTGGCGCTCAAGGTTCTCGAAAACTTAATGTTGAAGGGGAAAATGCAGATGGTGTTTATGCAGGTGTTGATTTTCTAAAAGAACATGATTCGGGTTTAGGAAGAGTCGTTGTTATTGGTGGTGGTAACGTCGCTGTTGATTGTGCGAGAGTAGCTATTAGAAATGGTGAGTCCACTGTTATGGTTTCTCTTGAAAAAAGAAATGAACTTCCTGCAAGTGAAGAAGAAATGGAAGAAGCTTTACATGATGGTGTGACAACACAATGTGGTTGGGGACCAAAAGAAATTCTTACTCGTGATGGAAAAGTAACAGGTATTGTTTTAAAAAGATGTACACAAGTAAAAAATAATGTGGGTAGATTTAATCCAATCTATGATGAAGAAGATACTTTAACACTTGAATGTGATACGATTGTTACTGCTATTGGACAAACAATTGTTTGGGATGATTTATTAAAGGATTCTAAAGTGGAAGTTCTTCCAAATGGAACAGCTAAAGCAGATAATTGGACTTATCAAACAGGACAAGAAGATATCTTTGTTGGTGGAGATGTTTATACAGGACCTCGTTTTGCTATTGATGCAATTGCAGCTGGTAAAGAAGGTGCTGAAAGTTTACATCGTTTTGTAAATAAAGGACATTCTTTAACTTTAGGGCGAGCAAGAAGAGATAATTTTAAATATTTAGATAAAAATAATATTGAATTTGGTGATTATGATCATAATCCTAGACAACGCGTTAAAATTGATGAAACAAAATATAAAACAAATCAAGATGAAAGAGGCGTTTTAACAGAAGAACAAATTAAAATTGAAACTTCTAGATGTTTAGGTTGTGGAGCAGCGCGTGTTGATCCAAATATTTGTATAGGCTGTGGTTTATGTACTACAAGATGTAAATTTGATGCCATTCATTTAAGTAGAGACCATGATGCTTTTGGAGTAACTTATGAAAAACTTGTCCCAGCTGTTTTAAAAGAAGTTGGTAAGAAGACAGGAAAATCAATTATATCTAAATTAAAGAAGGATTAATTATGCATGAAATAGGCGCATTAAAAAAGGCGGTTGATTTATGCAATCAAATCGCTTTAGATAATCAAATCGATTCTATTAAGAAAATAACTTTAGAAGTAGGAGAACTTACAGGATACTTACCTGTTTTCTTTGAAAAATATTATCCTATTGTTATTGAAGATTATCCTATTTTAAAAGAAAGTACACTTAAATGTATTGTTGTTAAAGGACAAGCAACCTGTAATGAGTGTGAGGCATTTTATAATGTTATGAAATGTAAAGGAATTTGTCCTAAATGCGGTAGTCGGCAAAAAACAATCATATCTGGACAACAATTTTTAGTTAAAAATATAGAATACTAATACAAAAGAGAACTTATGATGAAGTTCTCTTTCTTTTATTTTGTTTTGAAATGATTTGATAAGAAGGCATCAAAGTCTTCTTCAGACATTGGTCTAGCAAAGTAAAAGCCTTGAACCTCATCACAGTTCATTTTCTTTATTTCATCAAGTTGTTCTTTTGTTTCAACACCTTCAGCAACAACTTTCATATTTAATAGTTTTGATAAAACAATGACTTGTTCAACAAGTGTTTTTCCTTTTTGTTCACAGACATGATCAATTAAACTTTTATCAATTTTTAAAGTACTAAATGGAAATTGATTAAGGCTTGTTAAAGAAGAATAACCTGAGCCAAAATCATCAATATGTAATGAAAAACCATTTTCTACAAGTAAATGAGATGTTTCTTTAATTTTTTCTCCATAAATAGCTGCTGATTCTGTAAGTTCGATAGGAACACATGAATAAGGAATATTATGTTTATTGATAATTTTTATGTAATTTTCTACAATATCATCTTGTAAAGCACTATAACGTGATAAATTTATAGAAATAGGAATCAATTCTTTTCCTTCAGCTTTTTTTCTTTCTTGTAAATCACAAACTTTACTAAAGACATATTCATCAAGCTTTGCAATTTGTCCATCATGTTCATAAACAGGAATAAAATCAGCAGGGGAAATGATTGTTCCATCTGATTTTATCCAACGAACTAAAGCTTCACCACCGATTACTTTTTCAGTAGAGATGTTTATTTTTGGTTGATAATAGACTGTAAATTCATTGTTTTCTAAGGCACTTTCAAAACTGCTTTCAATTTTTTTCTCATAGATTTGTTTATTTGCGATATCTTTTGTATAATAAGCAAAATCACAATCATAACTATTCATAACTGTTTCTTTAGCGAGCGATGCATAATCACAGGCAGTGGAGATTGGAAGTGTCTTATCGATATTTGTATAGATACCATATTTGATTTTTACCCCTTTAATAGGAGCGTTTTTAGAAATTTCATTAATGTCATTTATAATCTTATCATTATCTAGTTTTATATCATCATGAACTAAACAAATATAGGAAGAAACATCACGCTTAGCAACTAGATTATTTTTTGAATTTTTACTGAAAACAGATGCTAAATACATTAAAAGCTCATCAGCTTTCTTTGTTCCATGAACATTATTGATTAATTTAAAATCTTTGATTTTGGCAACAATAAGATGCATGGTTGTATTAGAATTATTTTTAATAAATAACTCTGCATAATGCAAAAAAGCTTGTTCAGTATAAAGTCCAGTAAGTGCATCTCTTTCAACATTAGCAAGAGTAACCGTAGATTCTTTAAGTTTGATTGTGTTTTTAATTCTACTTTTTATTATTTCAACATTAAACGGTTTAGAAATAAAATCAGCAGCCCCTAAATTTAAACATTGCAATTCTGTTTGTGTATTATCATTAGAAGTTATAATAATGATAGGAACAGAGGAAAGAAGGGGATTATTTTGAATTCTTTCCAAAAATTCAATACCATCACAAACAGGCATTAAAATATCTAATAAAACTAAAGATAAATCTTTATAATTATTATTTAAAAGATCATAGCCAATTTCTCCATTTTCTGCTGATAGTAAATCGTATTCATCTTCAAGTAGCGAACTCAAAAGATTGCGAGCTAGGTCATCATCATCAATAATTAAAAGTTTACGTTTTTTAATAATTTCATTATTTGATGAATTAATCAATTTATTATGTTTTATATCATTATCTTCGTTTGCGAAAGCGAGGGCAATATGATGGAAGTTTTCAGGACTACCAATTCGCGCGCATTTCATATAATAATAAACAATTCTTCCCTTTTTCATGGCACGGTAATGCATAGAAAAATGAGGAACTTGTTCTAATTGATGGTACATATTTTCCCAAGAGGTTGCTTTAATCATTTTTTCTTTATCTTCTTCTAAAACATAGTTATCAATATATTTTTTTATTTCTTCTTCAAAAGAAAGAACATCTTTAGGAAATTCTTCATCAACCATGTTTAAATTTTTATAACGATAAATGGTAATACTTTTTGTTTGTAGATCAACTGTATAAATTTTGCTGAAGTTATTTCCTAAAGCGTTAAAGATATCAATTATATTAAGAGGAAGATTATTATTTATTTCTTTATTCATCTTAATCACCACTTTCAAGTCATTTTTATTTAACTTATTATATCACGGTATGATTTTAATGGATACGAAAATGAAAAATAATCTAAATGATTAATAAGTATTTCAAATTACAATTTTTATATATTTATTTGCCATGCGTTTAAATTATCTAATATATATTGATATACAAGCTGATTTTGCTTTTCGTTTAAGATTTCATGACGCATATTTTCAAAAAGATAGGAATCTACACACATATAACCTTTAGATTTTATGTTGGAAACAGCTTTGTTGAATTTTACTTCATTTGTAATACAAGGATCATCTTTACCAGCAATAAATAAAATAGGTAAAGAGGGATTAGACATTGTCCAGTTTTCATTATGATATGTATTTATTACAAGATTAAAGAGAGATTCAAAGCCATTTGCGGTAAAGGTAAAATAACATAAAGGATTTTCATTATAAGCATTAACAATATCTTTATCACTACAAATCCAACTGTTAGGAATATCTGTATGAAATCTTTTATTAAAAGCTTGAAAACTTAAATTTTGAATTAATTGAGGACGATAATGATCATCTTTGACTTTTGAATAGATACGAGCTATTTTTATTCCTATGGGAGCAAGAGGGTTATCACTAGGACTTCCACAAACAATTAAACCATCAATATCTTGATCATACTTTTGGCAAAAACAGCGCACGACTAAAGACCCCATACTATGTCCTAAAAGATAGAGTGGGAGATGAGGATATTGTTGTTTAATCATCAAAGTAATTTGATGGAGATCTTCAACAATTGCTAGATGACCATTATCATAAAAATACCCCAAATCATTTTGGTCTTTTATACTTTTTCCATGCCCACGATGGTCATGAATAATACATAAATACCCTTGATTTGATAAGAAATTCATAAAGTCGATGTATCTCTCTTTATGCTCACACATACCATGAGAAATTTGTACAATTCCTTTTGGATTTTCACAAGAAATAATAATGCCATCTAATTTTAGTTGATCATAATTTGATTTTATTTGAAAACTTTTATACATATTTATCACCTAACTATATTATAACTAAAAAACAAATATTTTGATATGATAAAGAATTAATATAACAAAAAAAGCCTTGATAAAATCAAGACTTTTTAATATGAGTTTGTGAATTATTTACAAGCTTCTTCGATAGCAACAGCAACAGCTACAGTAGCTCCAACCATTGGGTTGTTACCCATACCGATTAATCCCATCATTTCTACGTGAGCAGGAACTGATGAAGAACCAGCGAATTGAGCATCACTGTGCATACGTCCCATAGTATCAGTCATACCATATGAAGCAGGACCAGCAGCCATGTTATCAGGATGTAAAGTACGTCCAGTTCCACCACCAGATGCAACTGAGAAGTATTTTTTACCTTGTTCAATACATTCTTTTTTGTATGTTCCAGCAACTGGATGTTGGAAACGAGTAGGGTTAGTAGAGTTACCAGTGATTGATACATCTACACCTTCTTTATGCATGATAGCAACACCTTCACGTACGTCATCTGCACCATAGCAGTTAACTTTAGCACGTGGACCATCACTATAAGCAGTTCTAGATACTTCTTTAACTTCTCCAGTGAAATAATCGAATTGAGTTTCTACATAAGTGAAACCATTGATTCTTGAGATGATTTTAGCAGCATCTTTTCCTAAACCATTTAAGATAACTCTTAATGGATTTTTTCTTACTTTGTTAGCTTTTTCAGCAATTTTGATTGCACCTTCAGCAGCAGCGAAAGATTCATGTCCAGCTAAGAAAGCGAAACATTGAGTATTTTCGTTTAATAACATTGCTCCTAAGTTACCATGACCTAAACCTACTTTACGATCATCAGCAACAGATCCTGGAATACAGAATGATTGTAATCCAACACCGATTGTTTTAGCAGCATCTTCTGCTTTAGTATCACCATTTTTAATTGCCATAGCAGCACCAACTGTATATGCCCAACAAGCGTTTTCGAAACAAATTGGTTGTGTAGATTTTACGATATCATAAACGTTGATACCTTTTTCATCACAAATAGCTTTTGCTTCTTCGATTGATTTGATATCATATTTAGCTAATGCAGCGTTAATTTGATCAATTCTTCTTTCATAACTTTCAAATAATGCCATTTTTTCGTATCCTCCTATTATTCTTTTCTTGGATCGATGTATTTAGCAGCATCGTTGAATCTACCGTAGTTACCTTTAGCAGCTTCTAAAGCTTCATTAGCATCTTTTCCATCTTTAATCATTTCCATCATTCTACCTAAGTTAACGAATTCGTAACCGATAATTTCATCATTTGTATCTAAAGCGATACGAGTAATGTAACCTTCAGTTAATTCTAAGTAACGAGGTCCTTTTAATTTAGTAGAGTATGATGTACCTACCATTGATCTTAAACCTTTACCTAAGTCTTCAAGACCAGCACCTACAGGTAATCCACCTTCAGAGAATGCTGATTGAGTACGTCCATAAACGATTTGTAAGAATAATTCTCTCATAGCTGTGTTAATAGCGTCACAAACTAAGTCAGTATTTAAACCTTCTAATAAAGTTTTACCAACTAATGCTTCACTAGCCATAGCAGCAGAGTGAGTCATACCTGAGCATCCAACAGTTTCGATTAATGCTTCTTCAATGATACCTTCTTTAACATTTAAAGTAAGTTTACATGCACCTTGTTGTGGAGCACACCAACCAATACCATGTGTTAAACCAGAAATATCTTTGATTTCTCTTGAATATACCCATTTTCCTTCTTCAGGAATAGGAGCACATCCGTGTGATGCACCACGATTTACAGTGCACATTTCTTCAACTTCATGTGAATAAATCATTTTTTATTTTCTCCTTTCATCACATTAATGATCACAAACATTAAAAAAGAAATAACGTAAAAACTACATAAATTTCTTCCTTCAGGTGAAGGAATTCACCTGAACAAATTATAAAGTGTCGAATAAAGAAAGTCAATGAAACAAGAAAGATAAATAAATGAAAAAAGGAATTTTTTGTATCTATCAAAGAATATTTCTTAAAAAAAAGGACAAAATGTTATTTGTAGTAAAAAAAAAGAAGATAAAAAGGGTTGACATGTAAGGTTAGTGTATGCTAACTTATAGACAGTTAGTTGCGACTAACTTCGTGTTAATAAATCATTTTTTATTGATACCAAATCACAAACAAAAATCACAAACAAAACAAAAATGAAAGAAGGAAGTATTAAAATGGATTTAATTCAAAGTATTAAAGCACGCGAAGTATTAGACTCTCGTGGAAATCCAACTGTTGAAGTTGAAGTTAGAAGTGAATGTGGAGCTTTTGGTAGAGCAATCGTACCAAGTGGCGCTTCTACAGGAATTTATGAAGCAGTAGAATTAAGAGATGGAGACAAATCACGTTATTTAGGTAAAGGTGTTTTACAAGCTGTTAAAAATGTAAACGAAGTGATTGCTCCTGAATTAGTAGGGTATGATGTTTTTGCTCAAAGAGAAATCGATCAAGCAATGATTGATTTAGATGGTACAGATAATAAAGGAAAACTTGGAGCAAATGCTATCTTAGGTGTTTCTCTTGCCGTTGCTAAATGTGCCGCTGATTCTTTAGGTATGCCATTATATCGTTATATTGGTGGGGCTAATGCTCATGTTATTCCTACACCAATGATGAATATTATCAATGGTGGAGCACATGCTGATAACAATATTGATTTCCAAGAATTTATGATCATGCCAGTTTCAGCTCCTACATTTAAAGAAGCAATTCGTATGGGTGCTGAAGTATTCCATAATTTAAAAGCTGTATTACATGATAAAGGATTAAATACTGCTGTAGGTGACGAAGGTGGATTTGCTCCTAACTTAAAATCAAATGAAGAAGCTATTCAAACAGTTATTGAAGCTATTGAAAAAGCAGGTTATAAACCAGGTATAGATGTTAAACTTGCAATGGACGTTGCTAGTTCAGAATTCTATAAAGATGGTAAATATGTTTTACCGGGTGAAGGGAATAGAACATTTACTTCAAAAGAGTTAGTTGATTTCTACGGTGAACTTGTTGAAAAATATCCAATTATTTCTATCGAAGATGGTCTTGATCAAGATGACTGGGAAGGATGGAAATATTTAACTGAAAAATTAGGTAAAAAAGTACAATTAGTAGGAGATGACTTCTTTGTAACAAATACAAAACGTTTACAAGAAGGTATTGCTAAGAAAACTGCAAACTCTATCTTAATTAAAGTTAACCAAATTGGTACTTTAACTGAAACATTAGAAGCTATTCAAATGGCTCAAAAAGCAAACTATACTGCTGTTGTTTCTCATAGATCTGGTGAAACAGAAGATACAACAATTGCTGATATCGCTGTAGCTACAAATGCTGGACAAATTAAAACTGGTTCTGCATCAAGAACAGACCGTATTGCTAAATACAATCAATTATTAAGAATTGAAGATGAATTAGGAAAACAAAGCTTATATGGTGGCGTTGATTCATTCTATCAATTAGATAAATAATTTTGCTATTAAAAGATAATGTTGTTATATCCCTTTAACGATTAAATCGTAACTTCCCAATTTTAGACTAAATCATATAATGAAATATTATCTTTTAATAATATAGATAAGAAAAGGTGATGCAAGTCATCTTTTTTTGTAAATAAATTACATTCTTTATTTAATTGGGAGAAATTAATGAAAATAACTCTCTAAATCTTTTAAAAAGGTATACAATTTCTATCCTATATATAAAATAAAGATTGTCATTTATTTAATAAATTAAATACCTTCCGTATTTTTTTGACTACTTATAAAATGACACGAAAATCATTTGTTTTAACAAATGATTTTTTTCTTTATGTTTTTGTAAATAAATTACACGGTTTTTTTAAAGAAAAAAGAATGCTGTAAATAAAAAACAAAAACCATTGTAAGCCTTTAACAAAGAAAAATGTCACGTTATGATAATTATGTCAAAATTAATTAAGGGAGGAAAAAATTATGGACAAAATGGCAGATGTCTTAGGTCGTGCTGGTGCATGGTGCGGTCAAAACAAATATTTATCTGCAATCAAAAATGCGTTCCAAAACTTCATGCCTTTAACAATTGCTGGGGCAATTGGGGTTTTATGGTGTAACGTATTGGTTAACGACAGTACTGGGTTAGGTATCTTCTTCAAACCAATCATGGCTTTAGATTTCTTAAACCCAGCATTCCAAGCTGTTAACTTCTGTACAATCAGTTGTATCACAGTTGGTATCACTCTTGGTATCGCCCAAGAAATCGGTGTTTGGAACATGGGAGCTGAAA
>JABLTO010014666.1_pt1 | contig 14019 bp, 16 predicted proteins | sample 7160091 | NCBI WGS metagenome assembly JABLTO01 (sample SAMN14651225, study PRJNA627086) | human gut metagenome | isolation source: feces | host: Homo sapiens
CGGCTCCGAACGCCTTTGTTCTGGATAAATTGATTGCCATTGCAGAATATCAGAAGATCGAGCCGGTCATCGTCATCACCAAGTGCGACCTTGCCGACCCGAAGGAATTTGCCGATATTTACCGCAAAGCAGGCTTTGCCGTGTATGAAACGCGGACGCTGGAGCATCAGGGTATCCAGGCGGTCATGGAGATGCTCAAGGATAAGACCAGCGCCTTCTGCGGAAACTCCGGTGCAGGTAAGTCCACCCTGCTCAACGCCATCGACCCGAGATTGAGCCTGGACACCGGCGACATCAGCCAAAAGCTGGGCAGAGGCAGACACACCACCCGCCATGTGGAGCTGTTTGAGCTGCCGCAGGGAGGATTTGTAGCGGACACACCCGGATTTTCCGCGGTAGACCTGGAAAAATTCCAGACTATCCTCAAGGATGAGCTGGCGGGTTGCTTCCGGGAGATGCACGACTACGAGGGCAAATGCCGATTCCGCGGCTGTTCCCACACCAAGGAAGCGGGCTGCGCTGTTTTGCAGGCGGTCAAGGATGGGGAAATCTCGCAAAGCCGCCATCAAAGCTACCTCAACCTGTATGAGCAGGCAAAAAATATCAAGGAATGGGAGCTGAACCGCTAAGGTTTGCAGCTTTAGGGAAAGGGACAGACAGATGAAACGATGCGTGATTTTTGGCGGAGGGCAGATCGGTGACCCCGAGCAGATCAAAAATCTGGTGCGGCAGGAGGACTACCTCATCTGTGCGGACAGCGGTTACCGGCATTGTGTGCAGCTGGGATTTTCTCCGCAGCTGGTGCTGGGCGACTTTGATTCCTATGCAGGAGTGGTGCAGTCCGACTGCGAGCTGCTGCGCTACCCCATCGAAAAGGATGACACCGACACCATGCTGGCGGTCAAGCAGGCTTTGCAGCGCGGATACGAGAGGCTGGTGCTGGTCGGGATGCTGGGCGGCAGGCTGGATCACACCCTTGCCAATATCCAGACACTGGTGTACGCGGTGGAGCACGGAGCGGCAGCACAGATCATCGACAGCAGCTGCTATATCACCGTCATCAAGGGAGGACAGACAGCGCAGATTCCATATCAGCAGGGATTTCACTTTTCGGTATTCTGCCACAGCGACTGTGCAAGCGGAGTGTGCATCCGCCATGCAAAGTATGAGCTGGAGGCAGCGCAGCTCACCAACGGTTTTCCCATCGGGGTCAGCAATTCCTTTTTGGAGGGACAGCCCGCACAGATTTCGGTCAAACAGGGAATCCTTGTGATTCTCTCCACCGGCGGAGATTAAAAAAAGCTGCCTTTTTTCACAAAACAAGCGCGCTGTACATAGAATACAGCAAAAGCAAAACGCTTGACTGATGAAAAAGGAGGCAGCACAGATGAAGGTAGTGGTCATCAAAAGCCCAAAATTTCTCTCCGGCATTTTGAGGATGATCTTTAAAATCAATAAGGACGAAGAATAACCGGCAGCGGCGGACAGAACGCCTGTCCGCCGCTCATTGGATAACAGAAAGGACGAAGGATATGAACTGGACACAGGTCAAGATTTATACAACCACCGAGGGAATCGAGCCGTTGACCGGCAGCTTGCTGGATTTGGGAATCGGCGGATTTGTCATCGAGGACGCACAGGACTTTGATGAATTTCTGCACGACACCACCCCGCACTGGGATTACATCGACCAGGATGTTATGAAGAAGATGAAAAACTGCGAGACCAGCGTGACCCTCTATGTGGCGGACAACCCACAGGGAATGGAGGAGCTGGCAGGAGCAAGAGAGATCGTTGCCCGTCTGAAGGCACAGGACAGCGAAGGACGCTACGGTCGTCTGGAGCTGGAACTGGACAATGTCAATGAAGAAGACTGGTCCAACGCATGGAAGAAGTATTACCATCCGGTGCGGGTGGGCGAGCATCTGGTGGTCTGCCCTTCCTGGGAGGAGTATCAGCCGCAGGAGGGCGACGTCATGCTGACCCTCAATCCGGGTATGGCGTTTGGTACCGGAACCCACGATACCACCAGATTGTGCATGGAGCTGCTGGAAAAGTACATCACACCGGAAGACTCGGTGCTGGATGTCGGCTGCGGAAGCGGTATCCTTGCCATCACAGCGGCACTGCTGGGTGCAAAGGAGATCAAAGGCTGTGACATCGACGAGGTTGCAGTCAAGGTAGCGGGTGAAAATGCCGCGCTCAACAAGGTTGCCGACCGCATCGCCTTCCACAAGGGTGATTTGACCAGCCAGGTGGAGGGCAGCTTTCAGCTGATCTGCGCCAACATCGTGGCAGATGTCATCATCCGTTTGAGCCGGGATGTCGGCAAATATCTTGCACAGGACGGCATCTTTATCACCTCCGGCATCATCGATACCAGAGAGCAGGATGTGCAGGATGCTCTTGCCGCCAACGGCTTTACCGTCATCGAACGCCGCACCTCCGGCGGCTGGGTCGCTTTGGCTTGCAAGGCAAAGTAACAGGAGAAGGATATGCCCAGATTTTTTACCGAAAATATTGACCAGAACAGCGGCAGCATCACAGGAGAGGACGCCAAACACATCGCCCGCGTGCTTCGGATGAAAAACGGTCAGCCGCTGACCGTTTGCGACACAAAGGGATATGACTATGCGTGTATAATAGAAGGGATCACCGAGGAGCAGATCGACCTGAAGGTGCTGTCCCGCTCGCCCAGCGTCACCGAGCCGAACGTCTCGGTCCATCTGTATCAGGCGATGCCCAAAGCGGACAAGCTGGAGCTGATTATCCAGAAGGCGGTGGAGCTGGGTGTGAACAGCATCACACCGGTGATGACCCGTCGCTGTGTTTCCCGACCGGATGCCAAATCCATGAAGAAGAAGCTTGAGCGATACAACCGCATCGCGTTGGAGGCAGCAAAGCAGAGCGGCAGAGGGATTATCCCGCAGGTAAACCCGCTGCTTGAGCTGGACCAGGCGCTCAGACAGATGCAGCAGAGCGGATGTCCCATCCTTTTTTATGAAAACGCCACCGCTCCGGCAAGACAGCTGCTGCAATCGGCAACAGGGAAAATTGCCATCCTCATCGGAGCGGAGGGAGGCTTTGATGAGGACGAGGTCGAGCGGGCAAAGGTTGCCGGATGCAGCATCCTCTCGCTGGGAAAACGCATCCTGCGCTGTGAAACGGCGCCGCTGGCAGCTTTGTCCATCATCATGTATGAAACAGGAAATATGGAATAGTACCCGAAATGGGAGGGACCATAGATGAATGTGAAAACGATTGTGACCATTGCCTTGATTGGGCTGCTGGGAGTTGGAACCGCCGCGGGGATTTTCCTCTCCGACCGCAGCCAACAGCAGGAGCCGCCATCAGCCGACGTACAGCAGGAAGAAAAAGAGGAAGCGCCTGTGGAAAGCTCCTCCCAGAAAGAAGAGCAGGAGCAGTCCTCACAGGAAACAAAACAGCAGCAGCTGGCGGAGAAATTTGCCAAGGAGAAGGAAGAATACTACCTGCTGCTTGCCAATGCCGAAAACCCGCTGCCGCAGGACTGGAGCATCCAGACTGAAGAGGTCCAGAACGGCTATGAGATGGACAAGCGGGCAGCGCCTGCCATGCGGGAGATGATACAGGCAGCCAAAGAGGACGGAGTGGAGCTGATGCTCTGCTCGGCGTACCGCTCGGTTGAAAAACAGCAGCAGCTGTTCGACCGCTCGCAGCAGGCATACATGGCACAGGGGATGAGTGAAGAGGAAGCATACGCCAAGACTGCCACCGAAACCGCCATCCCGGGCACCAGTGAGCATCAGACGGGCTTGGCAGCAGACATCGTCACCCCGACCTACCAAATGCTCGATGCAGGCTTTGCAGACACGCCAGCCGGTCAGTGGCTCAGCGAACACGCGGCAGAGTACGGCTTCGTGCTGCGCTACCCGCAGGACAAGCAGGAGGTCACCGGCATCATCTACGAGTCGTGGCATTACCGCTTTGTCGGCAAGACCCACGCCAAACTGATGAAGGAAAGCGGACTGTGCCTGGAGGAATATTTGCAGCAGGAGCTGCCGGAAGGCTACACCGGAGCAAGCGATCCGTATGATTTACCAAAGCAGCCATAATACAGCAAGGATGAAAGAGGGACGGAATGAAAAAATGGTTTGAAAAAATCTGCATCGGACTCATCTTTTTTCTTTCCGCCCTTTTGCTGATGTTTTTTGGCATACGCACAGCGGGCAAGACCATCGCCTTTGCACGGGCGGAGCGCATCGAGGTCATCAACAATCTGGTGGACGGCATCAGCGAAGGAGCGAGCCTGACCTCCCAGGGAAAAAAGATGCAGACGGTGGTGTACGAGTACCTCAAGGCGTTTTTGCGGGCAGTGGCAGGCTTTGAATTTGTTCCGCGCAACGATTTTAGCATCCTGACCCATATCATCAACTCGTTGCCGCAGCAGACACAGGTGCTCTCCTTTGTTTACCACGGGAGGGATTTGACCATCAGCACCGTTCAGCCCTTGCCCGAGCAGGTGGAACAGATGGTGCAGTCGCTGGAAAAAAAGCTGAAGATACCCCAGGAGTACGAAAAGGTGGTGTACAGCTACTACATCGACTCCGACCAACAGTGTGTGGCACAGATCACCCTGATTGCTCGCAAATATGATGAGACCAATTTTTTAGAGGAGCTGCAAAAGGAGCTTCTCCCCGAGCCGTCCGCACAGGACGGAGAAGAGAATCAGAAAGAAGAGGAAACGGATGGAACAGAAGAAAATCGACCGAATCAGCCAGCTGAGCAGACTCTCCCGTGAGCGTGAGCTGACAGAGGAGGAAAAACAGGAGCAGCAGTTGCTGCGCCGGGAATATGTTGATAGCATGAAAAACAATCTGCGTGCGACCCTGCAAAATGTGGTGATTCAGCACCCCGACGGCAGCAGGACCAAGCTGAAAAAATAACCACCCACCGGTAGGCGATTGTACCGGCAGGGAGAAAGGAAGGAGCGGTCCCCATGAAAAATGTAGACAAGTATAGCCGAAATTATTTTGCACCGGAGCAGACAGAGTATCAATGGATGCATCGGGAGTATGTGGATGCCGCTCCGTGCTGGTGCAGTGTGGATTTGCGCGACGGCAACCAATCGCTGGTTGTTCCGATGGATTTGGAAAAGAAAAAAGCGCTCTTTTTATTTTTGTGCCGGATGGGATTTCGGGAAATCGAGGTTGGCTTTCCGGCTGCCAGTGACACCGAATACCAGTTTGTGCGCACCCTGATCGAGCACAATCTGATTCCGCCGCAGGTGATGATTCAGGTTCTTACACCGGCACGAGAACCAATCATCCGCCGGACCATGCAGTCGCTTTCTGGCTGCAAACAGGCAATCGTCCACCTGTACAACCCCACCTCGCGGGCACAACGGGAGCAGGTCTTTGAAAAATCGAAGGAAGAAATCATCGAAATTGCTGTTTCGGCAGTTCGAGTTATCAAAGAGTGTGCAGCAAAAATCAAGGGGAAGATCCAGCTGGAATACACGCCGGAAAGCTTTACTGCCACCGAGCCGGATTTTGCGTTGGAAATCTGCAATGCGGTGGTGGAGGAATGGGGAGAATCGCCGCTGCCGGTCATCCTCAATCTGGCATCCACTGTCTCCCTTTCGCTGCCGCACGTCTATGCCAATCAGGTGGAGTATATCAGTACCCATCTGCACCATCGGGAGCGGGTCATTCTTTCGCTGCACCCGCACAACGACCGCGGCAGCGCTGTAGCGGAGGCAGAGCTGGGATTGCTGGCTGGCGGGCAGCGGGTGGAAGGGACCTTGTTTGGCAATGGGGAACGCACCGGAAATGTGGATTTGGTCACTTTGGCGCTCAACCTGTATTCTCACGGAGTAGACCCGCAGCTGGACCTTTCCGACTTGCCAAAGGTCGCACAGATGTACGAGGAATCCACCGGTATGCAGATTTCTCCGCGTCACCCATACGGAGGAGAGCTGGTATTTGCCGCCTTTTCCGGCTCCCATCAGGATGCGATTGCCAAAGGCTTTCGTTGGAGAAAGCAGCATCCGAATTCCCAGTGGAATGTTCCCTATCTGCCGTTGGACCCACGGGACATTGGGCGCAGCTATGAGCATGATGTCATCCGCATCAACTCTCAGTCGGGTAAGGGTGGCATCGGCTACCTGCTGGAACACCATTACGGAATCAATCTGCCCAAAAAGATGCGGGAAGAGTTTGGGTATCGGGTTAAAAGTATTTCCGAGCAGCAAAGCCGGGAACTTTCGGTCGAGGAGCTGCACCGGATTTTCAAGGATACCTATTTGAATCTGTCTGCGCCCATCTGCCTGGAGGATTTTTATTTTGTCCACAAGGATATTTACCGCACTACCGTGCTGCTGCAATTCCACGGACAACAGCTGGAGCTGACCGGACGGGGAAATGGTCGCTTTGATGCGGTCAGCAATGCGCTGGGCAAGGGATTGGATGTACGCTTCCATGACATCGTTTACCAGGAGCATGCGCTGGAGCGCGGTTCTACCTCGCGAGCCATCGCCTATATTGGCATTACCTCGGATGCGGGCAGGCAATACTGGGGATGCGGGATTCACACCGACATTATCGCAGCTTCGGTCTATGCGCTGTTCAGCGCAGTCAACCGGATGCTCAACGACCAAACAGAAGAGAAATAAAAAAGGCTGTCTGTACATTTTGTACAGACAGCCTTTGCTTATCGTTTATTCTTCTTCCGGTTCAATCAGAGCGTAGTTGCCGTCGTGGCGTTTGTATACGACATTGATCTCGCCGCTTTCAGCGTTGCGGAATACAAAGAAGGTGTGGTCGAGCATATTCATTTGCAGGATGGCTTCTTCAACCTCCATTGGCTTTACCGGGAAGCGTTTGGTTTTGACGACCTTGTATTCGTCAGGCTCATACATCTCCTCCACAAAGTCAGGTGTGAAGGCTGCGGCTTTCATCCGTTTTTCCAGCTTGGATTTGTTTTTGACAATCTGACGGAACAGGGAGTCAATGACGGCTTCCAAAGCATCTTCGCGTTCATCAGCCGTTCTTTCGGCACGGAAGAAAAGACCTTCTGATTTGATGGTGACCTCTACTGTTTCATGGTCACCGGAATGGATGACAGTGACCTGCGCCTGTGCGCTGTCGCCGAAGAATTTGTCAAATTTGGCAAGCTTCTTTTCAACCCTTGCGCGGAAAGAATCTTTGATACCTGTGTTTCTGGCTGTGATGTTAACCTTCATTGTTTCAACCCCTTTTGCGATAGTGTACAAAATATTTAGGTTGAGTCCTTTTTATTTTGTTGACTTTATTATACTACTTTCCTCTTTAAAGGTCAATACAGTTTAAAGTCATTTCATAGAAAAAACCATATCTTTTCATAAAGGAGTTTCCACACATTCAGCGCTTTATTGTTTAAAGTACATATACAGCTGGCAGGGGATCATGCCGTTGTAAAGCTTGCGGCGCTTGTCCGCAGTCTTGCCGTAGGAGCGTTCAAACTCCATGTCCGGGCTGATGATATAGTAGCGGTGCGGGTGACCCTGGCAGAACACTTTGCCCATCGTGCGGTAGATTTCCTGTGCTGCTTTTAAATCGAGCAGACGTTCGCCGTACGGTGGGTTGCAGATAACCACGCCTTTTTCGACCGGGATGGAGAAATCGCGGACATCCCGCTGCACCACCTGGATGCGCGCATCCACGCCTGCCTGTTTTGCGTTGTGCAGTGCAAGCTCCACTGCCTGTGGGTCGATGTCGCTTCCCCATGCGCGGAAGGTGGAATCGCGGCGGATGAGGTCAAAGGCGCGCTGGCGTTCCTGCTGCCAGACCGAGGCGGGCAGCCAGTGCCATTTTTCAGCCGAGAAGCGGCGGCGCAGTCCCGGAGCGATGCGCATGGCGTGCATGGCTCCTTCAATCAGCAGGGTGCCGGAGCCACAGAACGGGTCATACAGCTGGGAGTCTGGATAGACATGGGCAATGTCGATGATGCCGGCTGCAAGGGTCTCCTTGATGGGCGCAATGACCGAACTTTTGCGGTAGCCGCGTTTATGCAGTCCGGTGCCGGAGGTATCCATTGTAATCATCACCTGGTCGTGGTGGATGGAAAAATCGACCGCACAGGTGCTGCCGCTTTCCTCAAACCAGCTGACGCCGTACGCCTGCTGGAGACGGGTGACAATCGCCTTTTTGATAATCGACTGGCAGTCGGGGATGCTGTACAGTTGCGATTTGAGCGACCAGCCGCCCTTGACCGGAAAGGCATCCTTTCTGCCGATGTAGTCCTCCCAGCGGATGCGTTTGACCCCTTGGAACAGTTCTTCAAAACTGCGGGCTTCAAACTGTCCCAATACCAGCTGTACCCGTTCGGCGGTGCGCAGACCGATGTTGGCGCGGGCAATCATCTGTTCGTCGCCGTCAAAGGTGACTCTGCCGTCGGTGACCTGAACATTTTCCGCATCCATTCTGCGGACCTCGGACGATAAAACGCTCTCCAGTCCAAAATGGCAGGGAGCGGTCAGCGTTACTTTCAAAATCAATTCTCCTTTAATCTCACCGCCATCGGGCGGTCCGGTATGAAATGTGTCCTTTTTCTGCTTTTTATGATACCAATTTTTTTCTTTGAATGCAAGGGCAGCCGGCGCTTTCAATCCTTCCAAAGTAAAAACCGTGAAAAAAGAAGATGAAAACAAAAGAAAATCAAAGGATTTTGGAATCTAAACAGGATAAGCGGACAACAGAAGCAATAAATGATGGAAAATACCAAAATTTGCAGAAAAACAGCGAAAAATATTGACATCCTGTCACCTTATGATATAGTTGTATATGGTAATTAGGTCGAAAGACAGGCACGGGCAAACAGTGCGGCGCTGGAGAGCGTCTGCGGTGCTGACAAAGCCCCTAGAAAAACCACATGAGGGAGATGCAGTGCAGATGAAGGAAAATATTTTGATTAGTTTAAAGGATATCGTGGTCGAGTTTGACGGTCAGCGTATCCTCAAGGGAATCAATCTGGATATTCACGATGAGGAATTCGTGACCTTTTTGGGACCTTCCGGCTGTGGCAAAACAACCACGCTGCGCATTATTGGCGGATTTGTGGAGCCAAGTGCGGGAGATATTTTCTTCGACGGAAAAAAAATCAACGGGATGCCGCCTTACAAGCGCAACGTCAACACCGTTTTTCAGCGGTATGCGTTGTTTCCGCATTTGAACGTGTTTGATAACGTTGCGTTCGGACTGAACATCAAAAAGATGGATAAAAAGCTGATTGCACAGAAGGTTAAAGAGATGCTCAAGCTGGTGGGTCTGGTTGGCTTTGAAAACCGAAACATCAACCAGCTTTCCGGTGGTCAGCAGCAGCGTGTTGCCATCGCCCGCGCGCTGGTCAACGAGCCAAAGGTCCTGCTGCTGGATGAGCCGCTGGGCGCTTTGGACTTAAAACTGCGCAAGGAGATGCAGACCGAGCTGATGCGGATTCAGAAGTCGCTGAAGATTACCTTCATTTATGTTACCCACGACCAGGAGGAGGCATTGACCATGTCCGACCGGGTGGTGGTTATGAAGGACGGCGAAATCCAGCAGATCGGCACTCCGCAGGATATTTACAACGAGCCAAAGAATGCCTTTGTTGCTGACTTTATCGGAGAGAGCAACATCATCGACGGCGTTATGTACGAGGACTTTGAAGTTGAGTTTGCAGGTCAGGCGTTCAAGTGTGTGGACAAGGGATTTGCAGAGAACGAGAGGGTCGACGTTGTTATCCGTCCCGAGGACATCATTGTAGGCGATTATGAAACCTCCCCCATCAGCGGCGAGGTGGAGTCGGTCGTCTTTAAAGGAGTCCACTATGAAATCACTGTGGATGCGCATGGATATAAGTGGCTGATCCACTCCACCCAGAGCCAGGCGGTGGGTGCGCACATCGGCATGAACGTGCGTCCAGAGGACATCCATATCATGAAAAAGATGGAGGCGTGATGGGATGAAAAAATCGGATAAAAAGAAACGGTCGCTGTTGGGCGCTCTGCCCGCAGTGCCGTATGTTGTGTGGATGGTTTTGTTTATCGCGATCCCCCTGGGGATGGTGGCATTTTTTGCACTGACCGACCCACAGGGACAGTTTACTTTGGAAAATATTGCCCGCGGCGGCGAGCACATGAGCGTGCTTTTGCGCTCGATCAAGCTGGCAACGATTGCGACCATCCTGTGCATCATCATCGCTTACCCGCTGGCATACATCCTTTCCCGCAAGCAGGGCTTCCAGAAGCAGACGTTGTTTGTCATGGTCATGCTGCCGATGTGGATGAACTTTTTGCTGCGCACCTTTGCATGGATGACCATTCTGGAAAATAACGGTCTAATCAATAAATTTTTAGGCTTATTCGGCATCGGTCCGCTCCAGATGATCAACACCCAGGGCGCTGTTATCCTGGGCATGGTGTACAACTACATTCCATTTATGATTCTGCCGCTGTACACCACCATGTGCAAGATTGGCAACGATGTCATCGAGGCGGCACAGGACCTGGGCGGCAACACCTTCCAGGTGATGGCACGGGTGGTCGTTCCGCTGAGCCTTCCGGGTGTCAGCACCGGCATTACCATGGTGTTTGTGCCGGCAATTTCCACCTTCATCATCTCCAAGATGCTCGGCGGCGGCACCAACCAGCTCATCGGCGACATCATCGAGCTGCAGTTCCTGGGCAACTCCTACAATCCAAACCTGGGCTCTGCCATCTCGCTGGTGCTGATGGTGGTTGTCCTGCTGTGTATGAGCATTATGAGCAACTTTGACGATGAGGAAATGGAGGGGAGAATCTTATGAGAAAAAGCAGATGGTTTTCTTCGCTGTACATCTGGTTGGTCATGGCTTTTCTGTATGCACCCATTGCCGTGTTGATTATCTTTTCCTTCAACGACAGCAAGAGCAGAAATACCTGGACCGGATTTACCCTGCGCTGGTATGAGTAATTGTTCCACGACCGGGTCATCATGCAGTCCTTTTTGGTGATGCTGGTAGTTGCCATCGTCTCCTCGGTCATCGCAACGGTGCTGGGAACGCTGGCAGCCATCGGTCTGGATAAGATGAATAAAAAGCTGCGCTCGGTGGTCATGACCTTTACCTATCTGCCGATGATCAACCCGGAAATCATCACCGGCGTTGCGCTGATGCTGTTGTTCATCTATCTGAAGATGGAATTTGGTATGCAGACGCTGATTGTGGCACACATCACCTTCAACGTCCCCTATGTCATCCTGAACGTGCTGCCCAAGCTGCGGCAGATGGACAAAAATACCTACGATGCGGCGCTGGATTTGGGCTGCAATCCGCTCAAAGCCTTCACCAAGGTGGTCATCCCGGAGATTATGCCCGGCATCGTGTCCGGCTTTTTGATGGCGCTGACCTATTCGATGGACGACTTTGTCATCTCCTACTTTGTCAGCGGCGCTTCCATCCAGACACTGCCGGTGGCAATTTACAGTATGACCCGCAGAAGGGTCAGCCCGAAAATCAACGCGCTGTCCACCATTATGTTTGTGGTGGTCCTGCTGGTGCTGGTCATCTATAATGTGGTCAGCAGCCGAAAAGCAAAGGCGATGACCAGACCTGTATCCAAAGCAGGCTCCAAACGGGAGGGTGAGTTTTAGTGAAGAAAAAAGGATTTTTCTCCAGACTGAGCCTTCTGGCACTGAGCGCAGCACTGGTGTCGGGGATGACCCTTGGCTGTGTGGCAGACCAGGAGAGCAGCTACGATATGGACTACTACTCTCAGCTGGCGGATAAAGGGGTCACCATCAATGTATACAACTGGGGTGAATATATCTCCAACGGAGATGACGATTCGCTGGATGTCAATGCGGAGTTTGAGAAACTGACCGGCATTCGAGTAAACTATACTCAATTTGATACAAACGAATCTTTATACGCAAAGTTAAAAAGCGGCGGCACCACCTATGATGTTATCTTTCCGTCGGATTATATGGTTTCCCGTATGATTGACGAAGATATGCTGGAGCCGCTGGATTTTGAGAACATCCCAAACTTCCGCCACATCTCCGAAAAATTCAAAAACCCCTCCTACGACCCGCAGAACCTCTACTCGGTTCCGTACACCTGGGGAACGGTGGGACTCATCTACAACTACGATATGCTGGGCTTCGACCCGGACAGCTGGGATGTGATGTGGGACCCAAACTTTGCCAAACAGATTTTGCAGTTTTCTAACTCCAAAGATGCTTTTGCCATTGCGCTGATGCGGCTGGGATACAGCATCAATACCGAGGACCAGATGGAGCTGGATCAGGCTGCGCAACTGCTCAAGGAACAAAAACCGCTGGTGCAAGCGTATGTTATGGACCAGATTTTTGATAAGATGCAGGGCAACGAGGCAGCCATCGCACCTTATTATGCCGGTGACGCTATCAATATGATGGCGGTCAACGAAAGCTTGCGGTTTGTCATCCCGAAGGAAGGAACCAACCTCTTCTTTGATGCGGTGTGTATTCCGAAGATTAAAGAGGACACCGAGGAGAGCCGTTTGAAGAAGCTGGCATCGGAGATGTACATCAACTTCCTCAACGAGCCGGAGATTGCCGCTGCCAATATTGAATACATCCAGTATTCCACACCAAACGACGCAGCGCTGGCATTGCTGGATGAAGAAACCCGCAACAACCCAGTAATCTATCCGAGCGACGATAAGCTGGAAAACACAGAGGTTTATGTCAATCTGTCGGAGGATACCAACCGTTATCTGGACCAGCTGTGGACCGAAATCATGAGCGCAGAGGCAGGCTACAACTACTGGAGTATGCCACTGTTTTTGCTGGGCGCATTGGCTTTGTCGGTTATCATCACACTGATGAAGCGCAACCGCCGCCGCAGACGGGAACAGTTCAGCTATGCGGACAGCCATAGAAACTTTTAACCGTTTCCCGGGCACATTCGGGAAAATCGGAGCTTCCCCCATTCGAACAGATTTTCTGTTTGGATGGGGGATTTTATTTTGAAAAGCAGGGTAGCGGACGGGCAAAGGATATGGTAGAATGGAAACCAACAGGCAGTCCTGTAAGAAAAATAGGGAGGCAAAAAAGATGGCATCCAGCAAAGAATATTTGCAGTTTATTTTGGAGCAGCTGTCCGCGTTGGACGGAGTCAGCAGCCGTGCAATGATGGGCGAGTATATTTTGTACTACCGTGGAAAGATTGTGGGAGGCATCTATGACAATCGCCTTCTGGTCAAACCGGTGCAGGCAGCACGTTCCTATCTGCCGAGAATCCGATATGAAACGCCTTATGAGGGAGCAAAGGAGATGCTGCTGGTCGAAGAGGTGGAGGAGTCGGAATTTTTGGTCGGACTGTTTCGTGCCATGTATGAAGAATTGCCTGCGCCAAAGAAAAAGAAAACTCGGTAGCAATGAGGGAGGAATGAGTAGTGAGCCATTTGTATCAGCAATATCGGGCGCTTGAGTTGGACGGTAGCTGGATTGGCTTAGAGGTTAGAAATGCAGACCCCTGGTTTTGCACACCCATAGGAGCTGAAATCATCGGATGGGACGGTGCCATCCACTACTGCTTTGTGCCGGGATTTGCAGAAACGGTCTTTTGTGTCAACCCGGAAAATTACGGCGGGCATCTGGTCTATCCGATTGCGCGCAGCTTTGCAGATTTTTTAAGCTTGCTCCTGGCGGTCGGTCATACGAACTCGTTGCAGCAGGTCATCGGCTGGAAGCGGGAGGAATTTGAAAGATTTCTCCGCCAACAGGAGGAAGTGGATTACATCAGCAGCCCGCAGGTGCAACAGGTGCTCAAAACCATCACTGAGGAAATCGGGGTGGTCCCGCAGCCGGACCCGTTTGGCTATATCAAACGCTTGCAGGAAGAATTTCCGTATGAGAAGATTGTATTTTCCAACGATTACTACGATACCCTGGGACTGGAACGACCGGACGGTACGACACCGGAATGGGTGGAGAACGGCACCCATGAGGGAAAGATAGAAATTTGCTTTCGGACAGACAAAGAGATAAAGATATAAAA
>JABLTO010066889.1_pt1 | contig 14016 bp, 13 predicted proteins | sample 7160091 | NCBI WGS metagenome assembly JABLTO01 (sample SAMN14651225, study PRJNA627086) | human gut metagenome | isolation source: feces | host: Homo sapiens
AACTGATCCTGCTCTTCATCCGTTCCTCTCGGAATCGCCACACCGCAATCCTCATAAGTCACAAAATCCTTTGTGGTTGCCAGATCCCAGCCAAATGGTTCTCCAAAAGGACACGGGACTCTGGTATCTCTCTGGTGGAACAGATAGAATGTATCATCCTTTCCAAAAGGCATGCAATCGCCAAACCAGGTATTTGGATGCTGATAGTAAATTTTCATAATTTTCCTCTCTTTCCTGCCCGCAGGCATATAATTATCCTTTGACTGCTCCGGCGGTCAAACCGCTGAGCATGTACTTATTCGTAAAGAAATAAAACAAAAATGTCGGTAACACAGTGACGGTAATGGCCGCAAATGTAGCACCCCAGTCTGTAGTTCCCATAAAACCGACAAAGTCGTTCAGCCCCAACGTAACAGTTTTCATATTGGTAGATCTCGTAAACGTATAGGCATTGATAAAATCACTCCATGTAAAGACACCCTGCATCGTTGCTACCGTCAGCAGCGAGTTCGTCGACATCGGAAATACAATCTTGAAAAATGTCCGCATCGGTGAACAACCATCAATGATTGCAGCCTCGATAATCTCATCCGGCAGGAATTTACTGAATGAATAATACAGCTGAATCGAGTATGACAGAGAGAACGCAATCTGTGGCAAAATGACTGCCGGATAGGTGTTGAGGATTCCCATCTTACTAAAAATAGTGAATAACGGAATCAATGCAACCTGAAACGGAAGCATCAATCCAAGTAAAAAGTAAGACAAAATCTTCTTATTTCCCCTGAATTGGATCTTACTCAACGCAAACCCTGCCATAAAACTGATCAACAGTAACGGAATTAAAACTCCTACTGTGATTATAATACTATTCTTAAAATAGTTCAGCATTGGACTCGTTGTAAGATTTTCTATTATATATTCAAAAGGAAGCAAAAAACGCTCTCCGTTTTCCTGATTCCTTTCATTTTCCATATGTATCCGTTTATACCTGCGGAAATACCTCTGTAAACACCGCATCCATCAGTTCCTGGTCTCTGCGGCATTCTGCGATAACAGTGATAACCGCGTTTTTCTCCCGACTGATGATGGACCACTGGCAATATTTTCCGTCGGCTCGGAAAGTGTTTTCCCTGCCGCCCCAGAACAGGTAGCCATAACCGAAGCTGTCTTTGTCATTTTCCACCTGTTTGCTGGTGGCTTCCTTTACCCAGCTTTCCGGTACCAGCTGTTTTCCGTTCCAGTTTCCGTTCTGCAGATAGAGCAGGCCAAGCTTGTGAAGTTCATCCATTGTCAGGAAAAGTCCGCCGGCACCGAAGACATGACCATAGGGATCCAGTTCCCAGGTCGGACGGGCGATGCCCAGCGGTTTGAACAGTCGCGGATACAGGTAGGATACCAGATCACATCCGGCTCTCCGCTCTACCAGAACACCTGCAAGATACGGACCTACGTTATTGTATACAAACTTTGTTCCCGGCTCGTAGACAAACGGGAAGGCAAGACTCATCTTTACCCAGTCCTCTTCCTCATAAACCGGACGCTGTGCACCCATCAGTTCTGCTTTTTCCTGTCCGAGACACATGGTCAGAAGGTCTTTTACTGTTGCCTTTGCCAGATTGTCACTGACAGTTTCCGGAAGATCTTCATCAAAACAGTCCACCAGTTTTTCATCCAGAGATAGCAGACCTTCTTTTACTGCGATTCCCACAGCTGTGGAAGTGAAACTTTTACTTGCAGAATATACATTTCTTCTGCACTGTTCATCCCACAGTTTCTTTCCGATTTCTTTGCCGTCCTTCGTCACAACGATCCCCAGCACACCCAGATCTTTTGCTTTTTTCTCAAATGCATCAAAATTCATAAAAAATCCCCCTTTTGCACTCGCATATATGATTTACATTTTATGTTTTCCCATCTTCGCATAGCTGTCTGTTCTCGGCAGCCAGTCCAGGAATTTCGGAAGTTCCAGTTCCCAGAATCTCCATTCGTGTTCATAACCGTCCACACGGTCAAAACGGTGCTTAATTTTCAGAGAATTCAGATATTCCTCGAACTGATCCACCGATTCAATCAGGAAATCTTTGTTTCCCACACAGAAGAAGATATCCGGCAGCTTTTTACCTGCATCCAGATCGTCTTTGATCGTCTGATAGAGATCCATCGCATCCGGATATTTATGTCCTACTCGTTCTTCCATCTCTTTCGACCATACTGTAGCCGGTGAAAATGCACCAACCGCACGGTACTGTTCTGTATCCGTCATCGCATGGATCAGTGCACCATATCCTCCCATGGAAGCTCCTGCGATATAGGTATCCTCCGGACGATCTGAGATTGGGAAGTATGCTTTTACGAATTCCGGAAGTTCCTTTCCAATAAAATCGTAGAATTTTTCCCCGTAGATTGTATCCATGTACAGGGAATTTCCTACAGATGCAGAAACTACCGCGATCCGGTACTCTTCCGCATAACGGCTGACGCAGGTAAAACGCTCCCAGGAAAGATAATCATTTCCATGACCGTGCAACAGGTATAATACCGGGAATTTTTCCGGCATCTGATGCGTCAGTAACTCCGGATCATCCATATCACAAGGACTTACTCCCGGCAGCGTGATTGTAAGATCTGCTCCGTGACCCAGAGCGTAAGAAAAAAAATTGCAATGCATCTGTGGCATGTTGCATTCCTCCTTTATTGCTATTCACTTATTGTTTCCAGTGGTTTTGTCGTCGGTCCTTCATGAAACATTACCGGAATGTTCGTGACATCCTCTGCTTTTCCATTTTCAATCATTTCTGTGAGACTCTTCACCGCCTGTTTTGCAATCTCATGCACCGGCTGCGCGATGCTCGATACGATTGGTTTCCCCTGATTTAAGAACTGCAGACCATCGTATCCGATAATCTGGATATCCTCCGGCACCTGTTTTCCCATCTCTTCAAGTTCTTCCCGTACAATCGTTGCGAGGTGATCCGAACTGGTAAAGATTCCATCGATGGAATGTTCGCCCAGGGACGGGGAAATATAAGCCCGCAGCATATTGTGGATCAGTTTTCTGGATCCGTAGGATTCATAGACCGAAACAATCTGTTTTTCTGACATTTCCACACTGTTACAGGAAAGATCATGTTCCATACAATATTCCGTAAAACCGACTCTTCTTTTTCGTACTTCACTGTCTACGGATGACATTGTCATAAAGCACAACAGATTGGTGGCTCCTCGTTTGTGCAGATTTTCCGCTGCGAGCCAGCCGCCCTGCCAGTTATCTCCTGCCACACATGGGATGTGTGATTTGTAATGACGGTCGATGGAAACAAAAGCCATGTTTTCGATCCGTTCCTCTTCTACCTTACTGTAAGTCACACCAATGATTCCGTCAACTTTATTTTGTTTTGCCATATCCATAAATGCCACTTCCCGTTCGGCATCATCACCGGACAGGCATAGCAGTACCTGTTTTCCGACTGCTGACAATTCGCTTTCCAGGGCATCCAGCAACAGTGCAAAATACGGATTGATCAGATTCGGCAGAATGACAACCACATAATCGGTCTTCTGCATCCGCATTCCCTTTGCCAGAGTATTCACCTGATACCCCAGTTTTTCTATGGACGCTTCTACCAGCTTTCTCCTCGCTTCACTGACACGTCCTCCATTCAGTACGTTCGACACGGTTCCCACCGATACACCGGCATCCCGTGCAACGTCTTTGATTGTTACCATTTGATTTTCCTCCCCCACACCATCCTATCAGATACTCAAGTTCGACACTGCAAGTTTCTGACATGACGCGTCCTTCATCGGAACCTGAAAAGGCTATATTTATTTTTATTATAGAATTATTTTCTCGTATTGTCTATGTATTGTTGTGTACTTTATTTTTATGATACCAGGGTTTGTAAGAATACGAAGTACGGAACAATCCGGCATCAAAGGGGGCAAAATATCTTTTTGACCCCAACATCTTTTTGTTTATATATATATAAGAAAAGGTGAGTGTATCTTTTCTTTATCAGATTCAGATACACTCACCTTTCAGTACCGCTTTATTATGATTTTACTGCACCGGCAACTACACCAGCGATAATATATTTCTGTAATGCGATATACAGGATGATTACCGGGATGATTGCCATAACCAGTGCCGCCATCAGAAGATCCATATCATTGCTGTATGTTCCCTGAAACAACTTGGTTGCGATCGGGATCGTGTACAGAGATTTATCTGTCAGAATCAGGCTCGGCAGCAGGTAATCGTTCCACAGAGACAGGGCATACAGGATAACCAGTGTTGCTGTGGTCGGTTTTAACAGAGGGAACACAATCTGAAAGAATGTTCTCAGTCTTCCTGCTCCGTCAATCTGTGCTGCCTCTTCCAGCGAGATCGGTACCCCACCTTTGATAAATCCATGGAACATGAATACCGCCATAGATACCGAGAAGCCCAGATGCATGAATATCAATGTTGCTCTGTGGTTCAGGATTCCAAATGTTCCACCGTAAATAGAGATCAGCGGGATCATAACTACCTGGAACGGGATTACCATGGAAAACAGCATTACCATGAAGATGATCTGATTGATCTTCCATGCTTTTCTTACGAAGATGTAAGCTGCCATGGAGGAGAACAGAATGATCAGGAACACACTCACACAGGTAATGATCAGGGAGTTCTTCAGGATGTTCATGAAGTTCATCTGCTGGAAAGCATCTACAAAGTTATCTGTTGTAAAACCTTTTTTACCACCCCAGCTCAGTGGCATTTTGATAATATCACGTTTGTGTTTGAAGGCATTCAGCACGATCATGTAGAACGGGAACATATAGATGATAAACAGCACTACAGTTACCAGTGTTTTCAGGAACGTTTTGATGCCTCTTACTGTCTTTTCCTGTCCTTCCATTATGCTTCAACCTCCTTCCGTTTGTTGATGATTGTCTGAGATACTGCAATAACCGCTGTAAAGATAAACAGGATGATTGCTTCTGTCTGTCCGACACCATACTGTTTTGCAGAAAAGGCTTTCTGAAATACATACATGGCAGCCATAACAGTAGATCCGTAAGGACCACCTTCTGTCAGGGACAGGTTCACATCGTAGATCATGAAACATCTGGTGATGGTCAGGAACATACAGATCGTGAAAGATGCTCTCATCAGCGGAAGTACGATATATCTTGTTGTCTGAGATTCGTTACAGCCATCGATCTTGGCTGCTTCTTTCAGGTCTTCGGATACACCGGTCAGACCTGCGATATAAATTAACATCATGTAACCGGAGAACTGCCATATTGTTACCAGTACCAGTGCTGCGAATGCAGAGGCACTTCCTGACAGCATGGATTTCTGCAGAACGGTAACGTTCAGTGCATCACCAAAGTAAACAATAACTTTGTTAAATACGAACTGCCAGATATAACCAAGGATGATACCACCGATCAGGTTCGGGGTAAAGAATCCGGCACGGAAGAAATTCTTTCCTTTGATTTTTCCGGTTACCAGCAGCGCCAGTAAAAATCCGATCACGTTTACCAGTATTACGGAAACTACCACATACAGCAGTGTCAGTCCCAGGGACTGCCAGAAGCTGCTGTCTGCAACTACTGCCGCATAGTTTTTCAGTCCTACAAAAGGTTTGTTGCTGGATACGCCGTCCCAGCTTGTAAATGTCAGATATACACCATATAAGAATGGTACGATTACCACGGCCAGGAATGCGAAGGTTGCAGGACCTGCAAATACCAGGAACGTGGAAACTTTGCTCCATAAGCTTTCTTTTTTACTATTCATCTCGTTGCCTTTCTTTCCCTCTTTTAGTGGCAGTTGCCGGGTCAGTGTTCATTACTCTGCCCGGCAACTTCTTAACTAGCAACCAATTATGTATCTGCCTTTTTGATTATTCGGAAAGGTTTGTCCAGTAATCCTGAACTTCTTTTGCGAATTCGGCACGGTCGATCTGTTTGTCCAGATATTTCTGCATGATCGCACCAACCTCTGACCAGTGATCTCCAGGGTAGTTAGAAGGCTGATCAAACAGTTTTCCTTCTACTGTGTATCTCTGGATACTCTGTCCCAGCATATTTGTAGCTTCTTCTGTGATGTTGGAGAATGCAGGTACTAAAGAGCAATCATCAACCAGTACTTTGTTTCCTTCAGCTGTGTTTGCCAGCCAGTCAAGGAAATCTTTTGCTGCTGCCTGCTGTTTTTCATCGTTACATTCTTTATCGATCATAACCTGTTTGGTAGCACCACCACAGATGTAATCATTTACGTTAGCATTTCCTTCTGTTCCGTTCTGCGGTACCGGCATGATTCCGATTTCAGTATCGTCTTCAATGTAATCAGAAATCTCTGCCCATGCCCAGTTTCCGTTGAACCAGAATGCCACATCACCTTCTGCCAGGTCTGCAGCGTTTTCATCGTAATCAGCAGCCAGCGGATCTGCTTTATTGATGTTATATTCCATCAACAGATCGTAGGTATCCATCAGAGAAGTAAATCTTTCGTTGGACATCAGATCTACGCTTCCGTTTCTCAGATCTTCCATAATCTTTTCTGTACCGGTCAGTGTTCCGTCCTGCTCTTCATATACCTGTGTGAAGTAATGTCCTGCATTGCTCCAGTCTTCCTGGTTCAGAGCCACCGGATTTTCCATACCGTTGTCTACCAGTTTTTTCAGCAGTGCTTCGAAGTCATCCATGTTTGTTACAGAAGCCGGATCCCAGTCTTCTCCCAGAGTATCTTCGATTGCTGTTTTGTTGTAGATCATACCTCTGCCTTCGATACAGAATGGGAAGCTGTACAGTTTTCCGTCATTACCTGTGATACCATACTGTGTACCACCATTTGCTGCCCAGGATTCATCACTCAGATCTACGCCTTTTTCTTCGCAGATAGAAGCAACGTCCTGTGGGTCACACATGATCAGTGTCGGTGCATTCTTTGCTGCGTATCTTGCAGATACTTCCTGAGAAGGTGTACCACTACCGATGGTGTAAACTTCCAGTTTTGCTCCTGTCAGTTCACCCCACTGTTCAGCGGCAGCTTCCAGCTGAGATTCGATCTCACTCTTTGTGTTCAGCATGGTGATGGATACGCCGCTGAAATCTCCACGTGCGCTGTCTGCGGAATCACTGTCATCGGAAGATGCGCTTTCATCTGTTGTTGTAGTTTCACTCTTGGAAGAAGAGTCATCGGAAGAAGAGCTTCCGCATCCTGCCAGCAGGCTTCCTGCCATTGCCATTGTTAATACTGCTGCAACTACTTTTCTTTTCATATTAAATATCCTCCTAAAATAGTTTATGCACTTTGCTACTTTGAAACGGTTCATTTTTGTTTCTTCGTAGTTCCTTTCGTTGTATTTACTATACTACAACATCTTGCACAAAGCAATTGTGATTTTTCATCAAAGTTACCGGTTACTTTTTGTGCATTTTTACTTTTTCCTCCGTTTTTCTATTTAGTTTTTATCTTCTTTATCTTTGAACCGTTTCATTTTATATGGATCAATCGATAAAATCTATGGTTTTTAATTCGATTTTTTACGTATATCTCCCAGTATCAATATGTGTTCAAATTTTTATTCCTTTGCAGGCTAACTTATTTCACTATATATTTTCCCCTGTTTATACTATTTTTTTACTAATTTTCAATTTCTATCTTTGTATATTTTTACTACTGGTACTTTTTGCGGATTTATCCTATGATTTGTTTATATATTGAACCATTTCATTTTATAAAATAACGTAACGGATATAACAAGGAGGACATCCAATGTCGACTTTAACAACTGTATCAAGTAATTACGGAACTATTAACGGTATTCAGAAAGATGGATATTCTGTTTTTCGGGGCATTCCATTTGCAAAAGTTCCCACAGGTGCTCTTCGTTTTGCACCACCGCAAAAACCGGAAATCTTCGATGAAGCTTATGATGCGTTTACTTTCCGTTCCATCCCAATGCAGCATTTCACCGACCCGGATGGTTTATATCAGAAAGAATTCTATGACAACCCGGACTTTCATTTTCCGATTTCTGAAGACTGTCTGTATCTGAACATCTGGACACCGGCACATACTGCTTCTGAAAAACTTCCGGTAGCGGTATGGATTCACGGAGGTGGCTTTGAACATGGTTTTTCCTCAGAACTGGAGTTTGATGGGGAAGCTTATTCAAAAAAAGGTGTGATTCTGGCAACCATTTCTTACCGCGTCAACGTGTTTGGTTTCCTTTATGATCAGAAACAGGAAGAAGAACTTGGTTTCAGCGGCAACCAGGGACTGCTCGACCAGATCGCCGCACTGGAGTGGATTCATGAAAATATCGCTGCCTTCGGTGGAAATCCGGATAATATCACAATCATGGGGCAGTCCGCCGGAGCCATGAGTGCACATACACTCACATTTTCCCCACTGTCCACACCGATGATCCATCAGGCTATTCTTCAGAGCGGAAGCATTGCCTGTTTTCCGTCTCCAATGGTATTTACCAAAGCACAGGCGCAGGCGGTAACGGATAAGTTCTATGAACTCTGTGGTGTTTCTTCTATCGAAGAGTTACGCAGACTCTCTGCCGAAGATCTGCTGGACAAATCCGATGAGCTGATGGCTCTGTATCCATCCCTTCCGTTCCGTCCGGTCGTCGATGGTCATGTACTTCCGGATACTCCGGATGTTCTGACAAAAGAAGGCTCCATGGCCCGTATCCCCTATCTGATGGGTGTTACCAAAGACGATCTGTTTATTCCGGAGGGTGCTTCCCACAGAGAGGGTGGGTTCTTCACTGCTGCCGTTTCTTTTGCAAATGCCTGCCGGAAACAGAATCTTCCGGTATATCTCTATGAATTCTGCCACAATCTGCCTGGTAGTGATGACGGTGCATTCCACTCCTCGGAACTGTGGTACACCTTCGGAACCCTGAACCGTTGCTGGCGCCCGATGACGGATGAGGATCATGCACTGTCTGAGGAAATGGTGACCTGCTGGACAAACTTTATGAAGCAGGGAGACCCGAATGGAGATGCAGAAGAAAACTGGAAAGCATGGACGGAGGATGCAGCTTTTATCAAAACATTTGCCTGATCTTTTAAGCTATCCCCACATTTGATAATAGAATAAATTCAGTTGCGGATATGCAATACAGAAAAAAATGGGATCCGGAAGTCGTTTTCAACTTCCGGATCCCATTTTTATTTTTTGAAATTTTTGAAATATATATGTTTTCTTTTCACACTATACTCGCGTGTTCTGTGCAGAACATTCATATACTATTTGACAGTCTTCAGTCGTTCCAGCATATCCCAACATCCCCACAGATACATGATTCCCAGTGCCCGGTCATACAATCCGTAGCCCGGTCGGCAATGGGCTTCTTCTCCCCAGAGATGTCTTCCGTGATCCGGGCGTACATAGCCGGTATAACCACAGTCGTGATAGGCTCGCATAATTTCCAGAATCCCGGTATCACCGTCACAGTCTCTGTGGGAAACTTCTGAAAAATCTCCGTTCGGGTAGTGTCTTAGATTTCGAATATGGGCAAAAGCGATCCGGTCACAGTAGGTTCGAATGATATCTGCCACATTATTTTCCGTATTCGCACCCAGCGATCCGGAACACAGACACAGACAGTTGTATTCATCATCTACCATATGAAGAAATCTTCCTATAGATTCTTTATCACAAAGCAGTCTCGGAATCCCGAAAATATCCCATGGAGGATCATCCTGATGGATCGCCATCTTGATCCCGGTCTCATGGCAGGTCGGCATGATGGCTTCCAGAAAATACTGCAGATTCTCCCAGAGTTTTTCCTTCGTCACCGGTCGGTACGCCTCGAAAAGTTCATCCAGCTTCGCCATCCGCTCCGGCTCCCAGCCCGGAAATGTTTTCCCGTGCTGATTGTTCAGGATATACTCCGCCATCTCCTTATAATCATCCTGGATCTTGCTTTTTTCATAATATAACGCATTGGATCCATCCTCCAGCGGATGAAAAAGATCCGTCCGCGTCCAGTCAAAGATCGGCATAAAATTGTAAGTCACTACTTTGACACCGAATTTGGCAAGATTTTTTAACGTTGTTTTATAATTTTCAATATATTGATCCCGCGTAGGAAGACCGATCTTGATATCATCATGGACATTGACGCTCTCCACCACATCCATGTGAAAACCTGCGCCCTCGATCCGCGCTCTCACTTTCTCAATCTCTTCCACCGTCCAGATCTCTCCCGGCTGTTTGTCGTGGAGTGCCCAGACAAGCCCGCTCACCCCAGGAATCTGCCGGATCATCTCCGGTGTAATATCATCATTTCCATCGCCGTACCAGCGAAATGTCATTTGCATCCCGGTACCTCCATCTGCTATGCAAACACTACCCGCAGTTCCACCGCTTCGTGTCCCGTCAATGCTGTACTTCTGGCATCCGGCTGGGTGGTTGCTACATACAGGGAGAATTCGTTGCTGTCGACGTAACGTTTTCCTTCTTCATCCACGATAGTAAATGCCCGCGGATTGATCGTAAGTTCTGTCTCAATGCTCTCTCCAGCTTTTACCTTCACTCTCTTGAATCCGCACAGACTGTGATTTCGGACGGCATATTTTGACTTCCAGTCTTTACTATAAACCTGAACAACTTCTTCCGTATCCCAATTTCCTGTATTGGTCACCGTACAGCGGATCTTTACCGGTTTTTCTTTTTCCGGCTGTTCGGCAAATTCTGCTGCTGACACCTTCACATCCCCATAAGTAAGACCAAAGCCAAACGGATACAGCGCTTCCTGTTCCATATAGCGGTAAGTTCTGTTTTTCATAGAATAATCGGTAAATTCCGGCAGATCGGAGGTATCCTTATAAAAGGTCACCGGCAGTTTGCCACTTGGCGATACTCTTCCAAAAAGAATATCCGCCACAGCAGTTCCACCCTCTGCTCCCGGATACCATGCCTGCAAGATGGCATTCGTATGGGCATCCGCATAGCGAAGATCCATGGCACTTCCGGAGAGAACAACAGTGATCACCGGTTTTCCGACAGCAGTAACTGCCTCGAGGAGTCTCTGCTGGCAGCCCGGGAATTCCAGAGAGGCTTTGTCTCCTGCCTGTCCTCGGTTGCTCTGATCCGGTTCCTCTCCTTCCATCAGTTCATCCAGACCCAGTACCACGATCGCCACATCACACTGTTTCGCCGTGATCACTGCTTCCGAGATCCTGTCATCCTTCCAGGCCAGATTTTCCATCGTATCTTTATACATATGTGATCCTTCTGCATAATATACCCGGCAGTGGTCTGCCACTTCTTTCTGGATACCTTCCAACACCGTTACGTAACGGGAAGAGGTTCCATGATAATTTCCCTGCAGTGCGATCCGGTTGTTGGCATTCGGTCCCACAACGCCAATCGTGCGGATTTTCCGTTTATCTAACGGCAGGATACCATCATTTTTCAAAAGCACCATTCCCTTATGCGCCGCTTCCACAGCCAGGTTTCGGTGTTCTTTGCACTCCACCACTTCATACGGGATATCATCGTATTCGCTTCCGTCGAACATTCCCAGAAGAAAACGGGTGGTAAACACACGAATACAGGCTTCGGTGATCTGTTCTTCCGTCACCAGTCCGTCCTGCAGTGCAGCCATGATATATGCATAGGTGCATCCACAGTTCAGGTCACATCCCGCTTCCAGTGCCATCTGCGCGGACTCTTTTGGTCCGTTTGTAACCTTATGGAACTGGTGAAAATCCTGGATTGCCCAGCAGTCCGATACCACATGTCCCTCAAATCCCCAGTCTTCCCGAAGAATTTTTTTCAGTAACGTCTTGCTTCCGCAGCTTGGTTCTCCATTGGTCCGGTTATATCCTCCCATCACTGCTTCCACACCGCCTTCTTTAACTGCCGCCTCAAAAGCCGGAAGATAAGTCTCATACAGGTCTTTTTGTGAAACCTCCGCATTAAATTCATGACGGATCGCCTCCGGACCGGAATGAACGGCAAAATGCTTCGCACATGCCGCCACTTTCATCGTCTCACCGTCTCCCTGTAAGCCCTTGATAAATGCCACACCGAGTCTCGACGTCAGAAACGGATCTTCCCCGTAAGTCTCATGCCCGCGTCCCCATCTCGGATCGCGGAAAATATTGATATTCGGTGACCAGAACGTCAGTCCTTTGTAAATATCTCTGTCTCCTTCTTTGGAAAATGCATTATACTTCGCTCTGCCCTCTTCTGCGATCACATCGGCGATTTTCTGCATTTCCTCCTCATCAAACATGGCGGCGCACCCGATCGCCTGTGGAAATACTGTCGCTGTACCGGCGCGTGCCACTCCGTGAAGTGCTTCGTTCCACCAGTTATATGTCGGAATTCCCAGCCGTTCAATCGCCGGGGCGTCGTATTTGAGCTGTCCTGCCCGCTCCTCGATGGTCATTTTTGCTACCAGGGCTTCTGCTTTTTTTCTTGCCTGCGCTCTGTCCATATTTTTCTTCTCCTCCTTGGTATATTGCTGTAAAAAATCCCCTTCTGTGCCAAATATCATTTTCTTTTTTTGCACAGAATTCCTTACTGCAAATTTTACCATATTTTTCTGTATCTGTGTTTAATTTCAGTATTTTTACACAAAAAATCCTGTACGAAAAAAACGCTTTCCATTCTCTCCGTACAGGATGTTATCTTTTTTATTTGCTCAGTTTTTCTCCCTTGTTCTGCAGACACGCTCTACAGTATGTCACCGCTGTTACCAGCCAGATCACTGACGCCATCACGATGGCAAGGATCCCCGTATCAAAAAACATATGCAGGATCAGCGCCACAAACGTCAGGATCGGCGCCCATTTCATCACGGTCAGATAGCCTTTGTAACTTGCCTGGTAGATACATTCCTTTTCTGCCTCATCGCAGCTTTCCAGCCACTGCTTCGGGAATTTTAAAGAAGTCGGATCTCCTTTTTTGTCCGGATAGATCTTCTGTATCACGCGGACATAGCGAATCTGCCATACATTCAGATACACTTCCAGTGCAATAAATGTAAGAATTTCAAGCAGAAACCACATGATCCCAGAACCGTTCAGACTTTCAATATATTTTGTGGAATATCCGGTTGCGAGAAGCAGAATCATCACAATACTTCCGGCTAAGCTTACGATCATTCCCCTACTTCCCGCAGCTTCCAGCTCGTAATCCAGCCGTTCATACGCTTCATCTTCTGCCTGTTCCATGGCTTCGCCCGCTCTTTTCAGTCTGCCCATATACTGCTCACAAAGTACCAGCGCTATCACTCCACAGATTGCCATCAGCGGAAGCATCCAGGTGCGGACACTGTTCAGGAAGAATTGCATTCCCTCCTGAATGCCTGTCAGAACTCCATGCACTTGTCCCATTTCCATGACACCCCCCAGAATTCCTCCCAGCGCACCGCTGATACACATGATTACCGCATATTTTACATATACATTTTTCTTTTTTGTTTTATTCATCATTCTCTTCCTCCGTATAGCTGAAAATATCTTCCACGGTTACCTGACAGATCTTTGCCAGCTTCAGCGCCAGCGTTACCGACGGTGAATAATCCCCCCGCTCGATCAGACTGATCGTCTGCCGGGACACTCCTGCTCGTTTTCCCATATCCTCCTGATTGATGCCAAGTCTGGCGCGATGTTCCTTTAACCTGTTTTCCAGCGGCATATCTGCTTCTGCCACTCAAAATGTGTTGAAATATACTCAAACACATCGAGAAATTGAAGCCCTTGCGGATACTTCTTACTGCTTCGATGTGTATGCTTTGGCGATTGTAAACAATACGCTACTCACAAGTTCTTGTACACTCCACAGTCGTAAATTCCTGCGATAGCCCACAGTACATACTTACGTTTGCGTTGATTATGCAACTTCGTAAGTTAAAGCATCTCTTAGATTAAGAGCAGCATTGAAATCCCTATCCTCGACATAGCCACAATCACAACGGTATATTCTATCTGAAAGCTTCAAATCTTTCTTGATAGCACCACAGCAGTGACATA
>JABLTO010249171.1_pt1 | contig 14013 bp, 12 predicted proteins | sample 7160091 | NCBI WGS metagenome assembly JABLTO01 (sample SAMN14651225, study PRJNA627086) | human gut metagenome | isolation source: feces | host: Homo sapiens
CGGGTGGATTACGGCACGGTTTTTAAAAGTGGCCGGGCGGGTACACCATTGCCGTGGTGTACGACGGTTATTCAATTTTCGCAGACTTAACGCTATTAGTTTAAGTCTGTATCATCATTATACTAAGCAAATTCCGTAAAGTCAAGTGGTTTTCGAGAAAATATTAAACTTTTTTGTTTTTGTAGTCTTGACATACACTAAGCGTATCTGTATAATGTATATTATCAATAGATCGTTAGGAGGAAATGCAATGGCAATCGGTGAAAGAATCCGTTTCTTTAGGAATTTAAGGGGTATGACTCAAAAATGGCTCGGTCAGGCTGTGGGCTTTCCGCAAAAAACTGCTGACATTCGTATGGCACAGTATGAATCAGGATCAAGAACGCCGAAAGAAGATTTAGTAAAGGCTCTTGCAGGCGTACTTGAGGTTTCGCCTTTGGCGCTCAGAATTCCCGATATTGACAGTGATCTTGGCTTTATACATACTCTTTTTGCCGTTGAGGATTTGCACGGCGTAAGAGTGGAGAAGAATGAAAACGAAGTGCATATCGTCTTTGACGGTAACAAGCCGAATATTGACCGCTCTGTTTTCCAAATGCTTACCACTTGGGCAGAACAGGCTGAAAAATACAGAAACAGCGAGATTTCTAAAGAGCAATACGATGAGTGGCGCTATACTTATCCCGAAAAAGATACTACGCAGCATTGGGCGAAAGTTCCGTCACAGGAACTCAGCGATGCCTTTGTAGAAGCCTTTAAGGATAAACTGAAATAACCCTGCAAACGACAAAAACCCCGTACTGACTTTATTCCGTCAGTACGGGGTTTAATGTTAATATGGTGTTTTTTGTGAGCCTTCAGAAATTACTCTTTACCCACAAACCACTTGATACATCCGATAAAGGTGTTCAAGTGCAATCTTATCAAAATTTTATCAACGAGGGTTTTGAAATCCTGCAAACCCGTATTATTACTGGGTTTTCAGAGTTTTTCAATTTATTCCCACTCGATTGTTGCTGGTGGTTTACTTGTAATATCATATACAATTCGGTTAATGCCACGCACCTCATTAATAATCCGATTTGACACTTTTTCCAACACTTCATAAGGAATTCGTGCCCAATCTGCTGTCATAAAATCAGTAGTAGTTACGCCGCGCAATGCCAGTGTATAATCATAGGTGCGGCTGTCTCCCATGACGCCTACCGACCGCATAGACGTTAACACCGCAAAGTACTGGTGAATATCCCGATCCAAATGTGCTTGTGCAATTTCTTCCCGAAAAATCGCGTCTGCATCCCGCAGAATGTCCAATTTTTCTTTGGTAATCTCACCAATTACCCGAATTGCAAGACCAGGGCCTGGAAATGGCTGCCGCCACACCAAATAATCCGGTAGACCTAATTCTTTCCCCAGCCTGCGCACTTCGTCTTTGAACAACAGACGCAACGGTTCAAGAATTTCTTTAAAATCCACATAATCCGGCAGGCCGCCCACATTATGATGACTTTTGATGACCGCCGCATCTCCAGTGCCAGACTCAATCACATCCGGATAAATGGTACCTTGCACCAAGTAATCTACCCGTCCGATCTTTTTGGCCTCTTCTTCAAATACACGGATAAATTCCTCGCCAATGAGTTTGCGTTTTTTCTCCGGTTCGGATATACCGGCCAGTTTCGCCAAAAAACGATCTTCTGCATTTACCCGGACAAAATTCATGCCTTTATCCGCAAAAGCCGCTTCCACTTCGTCTCCTTCGTTTTTGCGCATAAAACCATGATCCACAAAAATACAGGTCAGCTGCGGACCCACCGCTTTCGCCAACAACGCCGCAGCAACGGAACTGTCCACACCGCCGGAAAGAGCTAACAGCACCTTGCCATCTCCAACCTTTTTGCGGATAGCATCAATTGTATTTTGGGCATAATCTCCCATTGTCCAGTCTCCCTGTGCACCGCAAATTTTATATAGGAAATTATGAAGCATTTGGGTTCCGTTCTGGGTATGCAACACCTCTGGATGGAACTGGAGGCCATAAAGCTTTTTCTCTTGGTTCTGCATGGCCGCTGTGGGACAGGAATCCGTATACGCTGTTGCAGAAAATCCCTCCGGCATTTGGTCCACGTAATCGGTGTGGCTCATCCAGGTAATCCCCTGCGCTGGCAAACCATCAAACAACGGACAGGCCGTGTCATATTTTGTTTCGGTTTTGCCATACTCTCTGGAATCAGGCGAAGTCACATGCCCGCCTAATGTATGTGCCATGACCTGAATTCCATAACAGATTCCTAATACAGGAATTCCTAATTCAAACACTTCTTTGCTGCACCTAGGCGCATCTTCCAAATATACACTGTTGGGCCCGCCGGTAAAGATAATACCAATCGGTTCTTTTTTTGAAATTTTTTCCACCGGCGTGTGATAAGGCAGCACTTCACAGTAAACACCGCACTCCCTGACCCGCCGCGCAATCAGCTGGTTATACTGACCGCCGAAATCCAAAATCACTACCGTTTGATTCACAACGCATCCTCCGCTTTCTTCCCTTTTGTTCTTATCATTTTGCCATAATTACCGTTAAAATGCAAGCAAAATCCACGAAATGACAAAAAAGCATTTCAAATTTTCAACCCTTCCAATTCGCTGCATAAAAAGGCGAAACTTTCAAAGGATAAGAATAGATTGAAATAGGAAGTGAATCGTTATGAAATTCTTTTTTAGCATCATGCTCTCTTGTACTTTGTTATCTTCTCCTTTTTACGAAGAACAGCCTCTTATTCAGCCGGCATCAGCCGATTTATCGGAAAGTTTTTATCAAATGTCCGTGGCCAAAGGGGAAGTTGCTGAACTGTCAGCCAGACAGCTGGAAATCCGACTCGGTTTGGAAGAGGGGGAATTGCTGGGCATTACCATCACAGCCCTTCCGGATAATGGCAGTCTTGTTTTGGACGGCGCACGGATCAGCGAATTGTCTCAGCTAACCAGGGAAGAACTGGACCGTCTATGCTTTGTTCCAGGGGAAAACGCCCTCCGCTCTGGTTTTTCTTTTATTCCAAACTGTCCCAGCCGTGCCACCGCTACTTTATCTGTTCATGTTGCGGATGAACTGCCCACGCCGCCGCAGGCGCAAGATATGCTTCTGCATACCTGGTCTGATATTGGAATCCAAACTGCCTCTTTGTTTGACGCAGAAACACAAACCGCCTCTGTCCACATCACCCGCAGCCCACAAAAGGGCGTGGTCAAAACCGATGGACAATCTTTCACCTACCAGCCTTTCACCGGTCTTGCGGGAGAAGACCAGTTCTCTTATGTTTTGATGGATGCCTACGGTAATTTATCCGCTGAGGCAACCGTTTCAGTTACAATTCAGGAAAATAAAAACAATTTTTCTTTTGCCGATATGATCGGACGCCCCGAAACAGCTGCTGCAATTACCTTGCATCAAAATGATATTCTCTGCGGGGAGAAAATCGGAGATGACTGGTATTTTCACCCAGACAATACCATGACTCGTGGGCAGTTTTTAATTTGCCTGCTGGCTGCTAAAAACACGCCTTTGACCGAGCAAGCAGTGATTCAAACGAATCTCTCTAACGATAGAGAACTGTCGCTGTGGATCAAACCATATCTGCAAACGGCCATTCAGCAAAAAATCATTACCGAAAGCACATTCTCTCCCGATGAACCAATTTCTTTTTCCGAGGCAGAAGAACTTCTTCACCGTACGTTTGATCCGTCCTGGAAAAAATCTGCCTTCTCTTCTTTCTTTACCGCGTTCGGCACATCATCCGAAAAGATGTTTCCAACGGTTCTGGATCAAACACCGCTCACACGTGCGGACTGCGCTGTTTTACTTTCGGAAATGACCAACAATTTCCCCTCATAAAGTGGGAATGCAGGTAAACACTAATGTCAGCCGGAATCACCTTGCGGGGCCTTTTCGGCAAAAGAGCGACAAACCAACAAAGGAGTGGAAACCATGCTGGATAAAACCGCTTTGACGCTGACTATCATCGGCGCGTTAAACTGGGGTTCAATCGGTATCTTCCAGTTTGATATCGTGGCATGGCTGTTCGGCGGACAGGGCGCAATGCTCAGCCGAATCGTCTATACCCTAGTGGCTCTGGCGGGTATTTGGTGTATTTCGCTGCTGTTTCGGGATACTGAAGCCGCAAGAATTACGGAATAACTCGCCTCAAAAAAAGCGTCCGGCAATGGCACGGACGCTTTTTTCTGCTGTTTTTGATCAAGAAAAACTTTTTTAATCGTTCTTGTCAATTCACCTCAATTAAAGGTTTAAGCAAAGTTATACCAGATTTTTCAGAAAGGTTTCATAATCTTTCAAAGGCATTTTTTCCCACAAGGCGGATAAATAAAGCGGATAGTCATTGGAATAACGGGAAAAGCTCCCCTGTCTGACGGCTCCAAACCCCAGTGAAAGGTAAAGACGAACCGCTTGATGGCTCCATGTTTGGGTATGCAGGTAAACCAGCTGGCTATTTTCTGTCTGAGCCAGGGTTTTCAGCGCCCGCACAACTATCGCCCGCCCAAGGCCCTTCCTTTGACAGTACGGAGCAGTACTCACCCAATGCAGGGAGGCAAGTCTCTCTCCTCCACTTACCTGTTCAAACCAGGCCGTCGCAGTTGCCGCCGCCTGATCTTTTTCTTCATCCCAAATAAACCAACAGCGCTGCCGCAGTAATGTTTCAAAAGCCAGGTAATTTTGAGAAAAATAATCAATCGCCTCTTTTTCCGTAGCGAATTCCCCTACCTGCCATTCCAAGCGAGCCCATTGTTTTTCATCACCTGGGCAAAACAAGCGAAAGGAAACTCCTGACGGCAAAGTCGGTTCTTTCAGGCAGAGTAAGCTCTCACGTTCCGCACACATAATAATATTTTGATAAGGAATGGATTTATCCAACATGCCGGCTTCTCCTTTCTTTAATGACTGGGGCAGTAAACTCCCAGCCGCAAGACAGCGGTTTTGGCATTCCAAGCACGTATTGGTCGGTAGCCGCCGCTTCCAGTTGCGCAAACCGTTTTGCGTCTTCCGATTCTTCCGACAGCCGTGCCAACGACTGCGAAAACGGGATGACAGCCGTTTTTTTCATCTGCCGCAAAATCTCTTCCCCACCAAAACCGATCCCCAAAATACGCAGATAAGGCGGTCTTATTTTCTGCATGGATGCCGTTACTCCCAAAAAGCCATGCAGCGCCATTCTTCTTGCCCTGCTCTGGGGATATCGCTTGGTTTGAACCAGCTGATACAATTCCACAATGGAACGCGCTTGCCGTATTCCCGCATACAGGCGGTTTTCCAATCCTTCACTGACATCCGGCAAGTTTTTGAGCCAATCCAGCGGGCGGGTTCGTAAAATAGCCAGCATATTCCGTTCCAAATTACCCAGCCGCACAGGAGCCACGCCAGACACAAATGCCTGTTGATAAAGAGGCAGGCAAATCTCCGGCAAACCTTTCTGGGCTTCAGACCAATCTCCTGCCTCCAGCAGGTGCCGCACATACGAGGCACTCATCAGCCCTTTTTCTTCTCCGTGCTGATCATGTCCAGCTCCTTTGCGGGGAATCGCCGCCCACTGCGGGGAAAAACCGAGCCGATGGGCGGCTTTGAGATATTCAATCCCCAAAATATTATTGGGGCGAGTGAGAACAGCCGCCGTTTCCTCTCCCGCAAGATCCTCCACCGTTTGAGAACGAGCTGCGGCATAGGATCCGCCTCCCATCAGCCGCAGGCGGAAAACAGGCTCAAATTCCGGTGAAAGAAGTACCGAAAGCACCTTTTGCAGCTGCGCCTGCTCGTCCTCTGCACCGAAACTAACCATATCCACGCATCCTGTCGCCTGCATCAAAGACAGTGCGCCGTAAGCAAAGGTCTCAGCCGACGCGGTAGCAAACGGCAGCGGCAGCTCCACCACCAAATCTGCACCGCTGCTTAATGCAGCCCGAACGCGGACCCATTTATCCAGCATAGCCGGTACACCCCGCTGCACAAAATTCCCACTCATAACTGCCAGAATATGGGTCGCCCCTGCTTGACGCGCTTTTTCAATCTGATACGCATGGCCTTTGTGAAATGGATTATACTCCGCTGTAATTCCACAGATTTTCATATCGATTTCCCTCCTTCCAAACAGATTTTTCCTTGCATTTTCTCTTCTATTGTAATAATATAAGATTGTATGACAATATGTCAAATGATACATAACATGGAGGAATCAGTACATGAAGGTTTTGGTCATCAACGCCGGCAGTTCATCGTTAAAATATCAGCTGATTGATATGGAAAACGAAGCTGTACTGGCCAAGGGCAACTGCGAACGCATCGGGGTAGACGGACTGATCACCCACAAAACATCCGACGGACGCACTGTATCCCATAATACGCCTTTCCCCACCCATAAAGAAGCGTTTATGGAAGTTGTCAATATCCTGACTGAGGGCGAAGGAAAAGTTATCGATTCCGTAAAAGAAATCTCCGCTGTTGGCCACCGTGTACTCCACGGCAGCGAGGTTTATAAAACCTCTACTCTAGTCACCGACAAGGTTATCGAAGATATCTTTTCTTTCTCCGAATTGGGCCCTCTGCACAACCCGCCTCAGGCTACCGCAATGAAAGCCTGCCAGGAAGTATTCGGCAAAGAAACTCCCATGGTCGCGATCTTCGACACTTCTTTCCATCAGACCATGCCGCCCAAGGCCTACATGTTCGGCGTTCCGTATGAATATTACGAGAAATACTCCATCCGTCGTTACGGCTTCCACGGAACCAGCCACCGTTTTGTCAGCGGCAGATACGGCCAGTTGCACGGTTCTGTTGAAGGAACCAAAATCATCACCTGCCATCTGGGCAACGGCAGTTCCATCTCCGCCATCAAAGATGGCAAGGTAGTAGATACCTCTATGGGCTTTACTCCTCTGGACGGATTTATCATGGGCACCAGAAGCGGCGGCATCGATCCTTCCGTCGTGACTTATATCATGAATAAAGAAGGTCTGACTCCTGACCAAATGTCGGATCTGATGAACAAGAAATCCGGATTCCTGGGCCTGTCGGGTGTTTCCAGTGACTGTCGTGACCTGTGGGCTGCCGTCAAAGAAGGCAACGAGCGCGCGAAACTGACTTTGGAAATCGTCAGCTACCAGATTAAAAAATTCATTGGCTCCTACGCGGCTGCCATGGGCGGCGTGGACGCGGTGATTTTCACTGGCGGTATCGGCGAAAACGATAGTTCCATGCGAGCACTGGTCTGCGAAGATATGGAGTTTTTGGGGATGAAATTGGATGCTGAGCGCAACAACGTTCGGGAGGAAGCAAAAATTTCTGCTGATGACTCCAAAGTGGAAATCTGGGTTATCCCTACCAACGAAGAGTTGCTCATCGCCAGAGATACCATGGAGATTGTGTCTAAGCTCTAATCGTTCCTATCAAAAAAAGGACGCTTTGAAAGCGTCCTTTTTTATTTCTTCTCCAGGCAATCAACCATTACCTCAAAAGATTCACTCCCCGGCATTTTCCCAAGCTTGTCCGCGAAACAGAAAAGCCCATTGATTGGTAAAGTCCCAATGCAGGAACATTTCCCGCCAAAACTTCTATTGTCAGCGGACGCTTTGTACGTTGTGCTACATATTCCACAAGTGCTTTTCCAATTCCTTTTCTCATGTGTGTCAGATCCACATATAACCATGCCAATTCTTCATCCGAATAGGCGGAAAGCCCTCACACTTTTTCCTGCAAAATGGCAACACAGACTGAATCCTCAAATAAATGTTCCCGAACAGAAGCCACCGCAAAAGGCAAAAACGCATCAGAAAGACCTGACCATTCCAACTTCACCCGTCGAGCACTGTCATGGATGCGGGCCAACTCTGCCCAATCACTTTCCTGGTAAGAGCGAATTACGATTTCTCTCCCTCGCCCGTTTCTCCCTTTATCTCTTTCCGCAATTCATTTCTTGACGCATCTTGATTCTATTTCGGGAAGCTCGCATTGACAATGGCATCAAAAAATTCCATCTGATAGTCATAATGGTCGATTACTTTTTGTTTGTCATGATTGCGGATATACGCCAAATCCCGTACAACAAAAAACAGCTCATCGCTGACTACTAAAAAATCCTTCGCGAAAACCGTGTCCTTTACCATCAGCTTACATCCATCCACAATTGGAAGTTCCGGATATTTTTCGCTCAAATCCACAAAAATCGGATGATCAGTATCCTCAATCATTTCGTTGTACTGGGTTTCATCAAAAATATAGATGGCAGTATCGCTGTCCATCTCCCCAGCCAGCGCGGTTGTGGCCGCCAGATATTCCCGAATATCCTCCGTATCTTCATCCGGCCGGATCACTTGGGACTCCAATCCGTCTACATTAGTATTTTCTTCTGTTACAACAGGCAAAGCAGAATAGCCGAAATAGACATTGATTCCGTCTTTCCCATCATAATCGCCAGCATAGTTCTCAAATTTATTTTGAATGGTGTGCACATCCAACGCGGCGGCTGTATCGCTACGGCAGACCAGGTACACCGTAGCATCATACTCCATTTGGTTAAGCATACTATAAAGAATACTTCCGCCCAGGATCAAGCTGCACAGCACAATTACCGTTGGCCATTTATAATAAAACCAGTAATTTGCCAACCACTCTTTCCAGCCTCTTTTTTGGATATCCTCTTTTTTGAAGTGAAACTGATCCATATTTTAACCCCTGATCTTTATGATAAATATGGCCCTTACCTTTGTAAGGGCCATATTTATCATACTAAATTTTTCTTGGGTAAACATTTGAAAATTGTAAACAATTCGCAAATTTTAGTCTCTCGGTCGCATCGCTCCATGTGCCGTTGGGCACAACCTGCACAATATCGTGCTTATGCTTTAATACAGCTTCGCGCCTGCCGGAATCACATCATCCAGCATCAACAGATTGAGGCCCTCGTGTCCGTCATATTCATACACTGCACTGATCAGCATTCCTTCAGACGGAATGCCCATCATCTTTCTGGCTGGCAGGTTTGTAATGGCCACGCAGGTTTTGCCTACCAATTCTTCCGGCTCGTAATAGTCGTGAATACCACTCAAAATGGTGCGTCTGCGCTCAGTGCCATCATTCAAAATGAATTTCAAAAGCTTTTTCGATTTTGGCACCGCCTCGCAAGCTTCGATTTTTACCACGCGGAAATCGGATTTCGAAAAAGTATCAAAATCCACTAGATCTTCGAACAGCGATTCGATTTTCACTTTTGCCAGATCCAAATGTACGCTTTCTGAGGACACACTACCGGCTTCCGCAACGGCGCTTTCTGTAGTGCGCACTGCCGTTTTTTCTTCTCTCTTCGAACCATTATTTTTATCCAATGGCTTCATTGTCGGGAACAAGATGACATCGCGAATGCTGTCTGAACCAGTCAGCAGCATTACACAGCGGTCAATGCCCATTCCCATACCGCCGGTAGGAGGCATACCATATTCCATCGCTGTCAGGAAATCTTCATCCAGCATTTCCGTCTCGTCGTCTCCCCGCTCCCGCTGCTCCAGCTGTTTTTCAAAACGATAACGCTGGTCGATAGGATCATTGAGTTCCGAATAAGCGTTAGCCATCTCGCTGTGGCAAATAAACAGCTCAAACCGCTCCGTCAACCGGGTATCCTGGGGGCTGCGCTTGGTCAGAGGAGAAACCTCTACCGGATACATGGTAATAAAGGTCGGCTGAATCAGTTTTTCCTCCACCTTCTGATCAAAGCAGGCATACAGTGCGTTGCCCCAGGTTTTTTCTGCCGCTTCCGGCAGTTCTACTCCGATCGCCTTGGCAGCTTCTACCGCTTGAGCGTCATCGGAAATGACGCCAAAATCCACACCGGCATATTCCTTTACCGCATCTACCATGGTCAAGCGGCGCCAACCAGGCGTTAAGTCCACCGTTTCACCCAGCCATTCCACCTGATAGCTGCCGTGCAGTTCCATGGCGGCGGAAGAAAGAATTCCTTCCGCAATATCCATCATCGTGTGGAAATCAGCATAAGCCTGATACAGCTCTACGGTTGTAAATTCCGGGTTATGCTTGGTATCCATTCCCTCATTGCGGAAGATACGCCCAATCTCATAGACCCGATCCATCCCGCCGATGATCAGCCTTTTCAAGGGCAGCTCGGTTGCAATACGCATATACATATCCAAATCCAGCGTATTGTGGTGGGTAATAAAGGGCCGGGCAGCAGCGCCGCCTGCGATGGTATTCAGCACAGGCGTTTCCACTTCAATATAGCCCCGCTCATCCAAATAATTGCGCATATGGCGAATAAACTTCGAGCGCATAACAAAAGCTTTTTTTACATCCGGATTGACAATCAAATCCACATACCGCTGGCGGTAACGCAGTTCCGTATCCTTCAAGCCATGCCATTTTTCCGGCAAGGGCAGCAGGGATTTGGACAGCAGCTTTACTTCGTCTGCCTTCACAGAAATCTGCCCTTTCTGCGTGCGGAACACCTCACCCTTAATTCCAATAATATCGCCAATATCATATTTTTTAAACCATTCGTACTCTTCGTCACCCAAATGGTCTTTTCTCACATAGGACTGGATACGCCCGCTTTGATCCTGAATATCAATAAAACCGGCTTTTCCCATACCGCGTTTGGAGAGGATCCGACCTGCAACGGATACCTGTTTTCCCTCATATTGGTCGAATTTTTCATTAATGTCTTTTGCGTAAGCATCTACCTCATAGGTAGTCTCTTCAAAAGGATTTCGTCCAGCCTGCTGCAGTGCGGCTAATTTCTCCCGCCGGATTTGCAGGATCTCGGACAATTCCGCCTCCGGCTGCTGCGCCTGCGGCGTTGTGTTCTGCTCGTCCATTTTTCTGACCTCCAAATGCGTTTACATCGCATAATTTGTAATACTTGATATTTTAACATAGTTTCCGCCAACCTGTAAAGAAGGAATCCCAAAAAAGCTTTTTTCAGCGGCCGTTTGCTTTTTCACACAAAATGCTGAAAGCTATTTTTAAATCTTCAGCGTAAAAGGATGATCCAACCTCACAACTTTGGCCTTTTTTAATTTTGACAATAAAAAAGGGAACGCACTGGCGTTCCCTTTTGTCTGACGACCGTTTTTATTTGGAAATTTCCAGAATCTTCAGGCGCATCATGCCTGCGGGAATTTCAATATCAATTTCCTCGTTAATCCGCCCGCCGATTAAACCTTTTCCCATCGGTGACTCATCCGAAATGCGATTTTCCATCGGATCTGCTTCTGCGGAACCGACAATCTGATATTCTTCTTCCTCATCCATATCCATATCCAAAATCCGAACCTTAGAACCGACACTGACAATATCAGTAGACAATTCATCAGTATCTACAACCTCGACTACTTTCAGCATTGCTTCCAGTTGGGTAATCTTGGCTTCGATAATTGCCTGCTCATTTTTTGCTTCGTCGTATTCACTGTTTTCGGACAAATCTCCAAAAGACAACGCCACTTTTATTTTTTCGGCAATTTCTTTTCGCCGAACTGTCTTCAAATTTTCAAGCTCCTGCTCAATTTTTTTCAGACCGTCCTCCGTCAGACGTTTTTTTTCAGCCACATGCATCTTCCTTTCTATCCGTGCCGTTACAGACAGTAGTTGTATTATAATTCAGCCGCCATATTCTGTCAAGGCGCAAACTGAAAACCTTCTGTGAACAAAACATTATCTGTCCAGACAGCTTTCTGCCGCTTGTTGGAGCAATTCCTTCCAAGATAAAAGAATCCCATTTTGCCATCCCTGACAGGGCATTTCGGTGGGCGAAAGCCTGTTTTCTTGCAAAATCGACGCTAAAAAATCCTGCGCCAAAATTCCCTCCGGCAATCTCCACTCTCCCAACGCTTCCGATGCCGGTTCCAGACAAATTCCCTTTCCCGGCATCCGCTTAGCAGTGAGAACCAATCCCTGAAATCCTTTCCATGGGCGCAGCCATCCTGCCGGGTCTAACAAAATCCCCCTTCCGTGCTGCGGTATTACTTTATCATGCAACAGTACAACACCATACTCCTCTAACAATTGCTGCGCTAACGCCTGCCGGAGATCTTCATTCGGACATGCCACATGAAATACCGGACTGTAAAAGAGCCATTCTTTCAGCCACTCCAACCGGACTCCTTTTAGATCTGCCAAAAGGATCTGCCGGCCGCTCATCGGACACGGCAGCTGAGATAGGAGCCTTCCAACTGCTGAACGAAAAAATGATTCGTCCAAAGCATCTGCCGAAAAAAAGGGGAACTCCTCCGGCGGAGTCAATCCCTTCGGAAGAATCACCAGCAACTGCTCTTGTTCAGCAGCCTGCTCCAGCTGATCCCATCGGATCTTTCGATCACATACATGTAAAAGCAGATAAGATCCCCATGGGCTTTGAATTTCTTCTTTTTCAAGTGCATACCGCCGGAAACGAAAAGCTAATTTTTCGCGAAAACGCATTCTTTTCCATTTTTCAACCTGAACCATTGCAATCATTCTTGTCCCTCCTGGTACAAGCTGTTATACTGTATGCCTGATTTCCCGGTAATATGCATCCAAACATAAAAAGGTGCGCTGATCTTTCAAAAATCGGCGCACCTTTTTCCAATTCACGCTTACGCTGCTGTACTTTCTCCTTCGGCAGACTGCTGCGATGCTTCTCCGCTCTCCGGCTGGGAAACCTCGCCGCTCGGCTCAATCCCCTCACCGCGCAAAGAACTTACTACAACCTCCAGCGCTTTTTTCAGCTGCGGATCTGTGGTTTCATCCAAATTCTCCAAATTTGCTTCCATATCCGCTGTCAATTCTACTTCATAGTCTGGTTTGATCCCCTCGCCGTCATAGCTTACGCCACTAGGGGGCAGGTAACGAGCTACGGTAACATTAACTGCAGAACCGTCATTGAGTTTCTTCACCGTCTGCATGGTACCCTTTCCGTAGGTTGTCACTCCTACCGATTTTGCTTTTCCATAATCTCGCAGCGCCTGTGTAAACAGCTCTGCGGCGCTGGCCGTCCGGTTATTGGTCAACACCACCATTGGCAGGTCTATCTCATTTTCATCGCTCTTTGCCAATACTTCAACAGTGCCGTCTTTGTATTCGGCAGATATGATATCCCCTTCCGGCAACAATTTATCCAACATTTTTGTCACTGAGCTCAGGGTTCCTCCGCCATTGTTTCGCATGTCGAATACCAACGCCTGCGCCCCCTGCCCAATCAGTGTATCCACTTGATTGGAAAACTGGGTCGCAGTACTCTCATTAAACTCTGTGACTTGGACATAACCAATATTGCCATCAATGATACGAGAAAAAACAGTTGGGATGTCCACCTTTCGCCGGGTTACTTCAATCGTCGTATCTTCTGCTTCCCGACGGTAGGTAATATTTACCTTGCTTCCCTCTTCGCCGCGAATCGCATCCGCAGCCTGCTGATAGGTTTCCGCATTGACGTCCAGATCGTCCACTTTAACGATCAGATCCCCTGCCTGCAATCCTACCATGGAAGCCGGAGAATCAGCATAAACTTCATTGACCAGTATATATCCACTGGGGTCCTGTTGAGCAGAAACACCAATCCCAACGACACGGCCTTCCAGATCCACCATATACGATTCGTATTCTTCGGGGGTAAAATACCTCGCGTATTTATCTCCCGTACCAATCACATACCCGTCCGCCAAGGCCTCATTTAGCGCGTCTTCATCGATTTCATCGATATAATTGGCGCGTACAATACGATCCAACTCGGAAAGTTTGCTATACATGGTCTCTCTTTCCTTTAAATTGTAAACCTTCCCGTTAAAAACATCCATGTAATAGATCATGGTCATGGAAAACGTAACCGCCGCTGCCATGATCATCAACGTAATCGTTGCCCCTAAGGATATTTTTTTATTCATCTGTTTTCTCCAATCTTTGCTCGAGATGTCACATCATACCGGCTATCGCAGGTATTCCAGCGGGTTTGTGTGTTTGCCGTTAACCCG
>JABLTO010002706.1_pt1 | contig 14010 bp, 12 predicted proteins | sample 7160091 | NCBI WGS metagenome assembly JABLTO01 (sample SAMN14651225, study PRJNA627086) | human gut metagenome | isolation source: feces | host: Homo sapiens
CGGTCAGATAGCGTCGGCGAAAATTCCGTTGTCGCGTATGATTTCCCCGCAGGTCTACTGGATTATGACTGGCGATGATTTCACACTCGACATCAACAATCCCAAAGAACCGAAGATTCTTTGTGTAGGCAATAATCCCGACCGACAGAACATCTACGGCGCGGCACTCGGACTTTATAATTCCAGAATCGTTAAGCTGATAAATAAGAAAGGGATGTTGAAGTCCGGAGTTATAATAGATGAGCTGCCGACCATATATTTCAAAGGGTTAGACAATTTAATAGCTACGGCGCGAAGCAACAAGGTTGCCGTCTGCCTCGGCTTTCAGGACTTCTCGCAGCTCAAACGCGACTACGGCGACAAGGAGGCGGCGGTTGTGATGAACACCGTGGGTAACATCATTTCAGGGCAGGTTGTCGGGGAGACTGCGAAGACCTTATCCGAAAGGTTCGGCAAGGTTCTCCAGCAACGCCAGTCCATGAGCATCAACCGTCAGGATGTGAGCCACTCGATCAACACGCAGATGGATTCCCTTATCCCGGCGAGCAAGATTTCAACACTGACGCAGGGAATGTTTGTCGGGGCTGTCAGCGACAACTTCGACGAGCGTATCGACCAGAAGATATTTCATGCCGAGATTGTGGTTGACACCAGGAAAGTGGCGGCGGAGACTGCCGCCTATCAGCCTATCCCCCTGATAACTGATTTTAAGGACGACACACCTGAAAAGTCAAGGATGAAAGCCACTATCCAGCGCAACTATGACAAGGTTAAGCAGGATGTGAAGGATATTGTCAGGCTGGAGCTTGAACGCATCGCAGCCGACCCGAATCTACGGCATCTGCTGCACATGAAGCCGGCATAGGTATATAAAGGCAATCCCGACCATTCATCACGAGTGGCCGGGATTTGTTGTAAATTTCAAAACCCTCAGAATCCATTTTCATAAACGCCGCTGTCGCAGAGGCACGAATGAAAGACCTTTACGGATTCTCTGTTTATTTATGAAAGAGATAAAATCTATATGTTCGGATTAGTGGTCGGACATCGGTCGGAGGCAATCAGTCCTCCTGATCCTGTTTTGACATAAAGCTGTTAAGCCCGTCAATCAGTGTATCCATGAAATATGTACGGCTGTTGCGACCTCTCATGCGCATTTCCGAATATTTCTTGTAGATATAGCTTTCGGTCATATCGACCTTAAAGATACGGGCGAGTCTGCCGATTATGTCTTTCGCACTGAGTTTGGTGCCGAAGCAGTTGGCTACCTTGAAGGCGTAGCCTAACTCTATAAGGTCGGTCTTGTTGGCTTTCCAATCAAGTCCGAGCCGGTCGAGCATTTTGTCCTCGCTGACAGGACGGAAATCTGTTTCCTTGTAGTGGGATAGGGTCTGACGCACGAAGCACAGGGCTTTGTTGATGAATGACACGAGGGCGTCATTGACCTCTTGGCGTTGTGCCGTCGTCTGTAAGTGGCTTATCTCCACCTCCACAAAGAGTAATGCGCTTATCACGCAGCCTTTGTGTGGCTCCTTGTTGCACAACTCGCTGACCTGAAGCACAAAATCTTTGTAGGCTATGTGCAGGTTGTCGTTCTTCCCCTCGGTCAGCTTTCGGAAGAACTCGGTCTCGGTAAGTGAAAATACATCCATTTATCGGGGCTGGTTTTTAGTTTAAAATACTTTTGTTTTATTGATTCTAATAAATTAAATTTATAGCATTTATAATTTATAGGCTGTCACCTTTAAGATAACAAATGTGATGCAATTTTGTTGGGATCCAAAAACAACGAGTATAAACTCATGACAAAAATGCTATTTTAATCAGTTCGCATACTGTTAATTGTCAAATATATAAAACGAAAAGGATGGTCAGGACAGTTCATTATAGAAATTTCCACATTTTCACAACGCTGTCGATGACCATCCCTAAATAAAGTTCTGAACGTAATGTTTTACAAAGGTAACAAAATTTGTTTAATCAACAATAATTAGCTATTTTTGCGTATTTAAAGGGCAACCATATGAACAAGAACAATAGAAGGGCTCATTTATTCCAAACCGCCTTTAAATTATTTTTAATTAAAGGCTATGAGGGAGTCAGCATATCTGATATTGAAAAAGAATCAGGAATGACTCGAGGTGCAATCGCCTATTATGGCGAGGATAAACTCGGGTTATTTTACAATGTTGTCAAGGAGTATTTAATCAAACTTCAAAGTCTTGATACAAAACTTGGACAAAAAGATTTTAGCTCAATGAAAGATTTCATTGAGTCTTATGTTGTTGGGGCGCAAAGGACAATGGATTATCTCCATAGTTTTGATCCAAGTGTAAAAAATGGAAGCAGATGCTACATATCTCTTGCCCTCCAGATCTGTGATTATTTCCCCGATTTACATGAGGCGTATTTGAGGAATCTGAATACAGAATTGCTAACGTGGATTGATGTGATTCAAAAAGCGAGAGAGAAAGGAGAGATACGGGAGAATATCGACGTAATAAACATGGCGAAAATATTTATGGATGTCTTTTGTGGACGTTCGTTTCTTGATGCTCTTACAACAGGGTTAAACACGGTGGAATTGAAAATGCAGTTGCTTACGCTCTATAATACATTAAAAAAATAATCTATTTCTTTTTAATTTCACTTTTTTGATGTAATTTTGCATTACAATCATTATGTGAAATGAATAAAACTGTTTATATTACCAGAACTTCTTCATTTCTACCCAATAAGCCGGTAGAGAATGATGATATTGAGAAGTTCATAGGATTAATTGACGGAAAACCGTCAAGGATTAAATCAATAATTCTACGTCAAAATGGCATTAAGACCAGATACTATGCCCTAAACGAAAATCAGAAAATCACTCATACTAATGCTGATTTAGCAAAGGGAGCCATTGATAAACTGTTGCTAACAGAAAGAGATAAGACCGAAATACAGTTGCTTTCTTGCGCAACATCCACGCCAGATCAACTTCTTCCCTCTCATGCCTCAATGGTACACGGATTAGCTTTTTCTCATCCAATGGAAATTGTGTCTTTGGCGGGAGTCTGTATGTCTAGTTTAATGGCATTGAAAGTGTCATACATGTCTATTGCGTCAGATAATACCCAAAATGCCATTACAGTTGCCTCAGAATTAGTATCCCCGATTATGCTTTCTAAATTTTTTGAGGAAGAGATAGAGTATCTTAAGGCGATAGAGAAAAATCCACAACTGGCTTTTGAGAAAAATTTTCTTCGTTTCATGTTGTCAGATGGTGCTTCCGCCTTATTGCTTAGTGATCACCCTACTGGGGATACAACACTGCGAATTGATGGTATAAAAACATATTCCTACGCCAATAAACAATCCGCATGTATGTACATGTGGGCTGAAAAGGAAGATAATGGCAATCTTTTAGGATGGAAGAACTTTTCTGCAAAAGAAATTTCGGACAAATCTGTGTGGTGTATAAAACAGGATGTGAAGCAACTAAATGAATTCGCAATGCTTCATTTTGTTGATGCAGTGGAATCCTCTATTCAAGAACTACAAATTGATTGTGATGAAATAACTTATGTAATTCCACATCTCTCGTCAATGTATTTCTACGACAAATTGAATAAGGAATTCAAGAATAGAGGAATAAACCTCCCAACAAGCAAATGGTTTACAAACCTTACTTGGGTAGGCAATATGGGGTCGGTGTCGCCATTTGCTGCCTTAGACGAACTGATAAAAACAAAAAAACTGAAAAGTGGAGACAAGATTTTTATAATCGTCCCTGAAAGTGGTCGTTTCTCATGCGGGACAGCTTTATTCACGGTAGTTTAAGCGAATTCATTAGGCAATTCATTAGGCAGTCTGAAAAATTCTTATTAACTTTGCAAAACATAAGATAAAGAATTAAGGATTCATATCTGTCTTTCGTTGTGAAAATGTGGAAGTTTTTTAATGAAAGAAGATGGGTATGATGACCACTCCGTATATCCGTACGGTGGCATCATATTTTGTCTTTTCATTAAGCCATTCCACAGGCTTCACAACGGGACATGATGCCACCGTATTTTTTATGAAGAAGCCTCGCATTCAAACAGAATTGAACAAGTTGGGAATTTTAAAACATTGTTATCGAATGATGGCAATGGGCACATGGGACGCCATTTCTGTTGCCGAACTGGAGGCTGGGATGGCAAAAACGAGAGGCGCTATTTTCTATTTCAACAAAAATAAGTCTGAACTTTTCATCAATATGATTGATGAGTTGTTTTTGCCGATATTCCGGCTAAGCGAATCCGATAAGGAACGATACTTGCAGTGCGGTGTTGAGCTTTTCTTTTCTTCCTACAAAATATCTTTTGAAAGGATTGTTGACGACTTGCGAATTAATCATAATGTAGAAAATCCTATCCAAACAATGTTCAATATTATTGCACAGGCTCAAAAACTATATCCCGGCTTCAATACAATAATCAAAGCTGAGATCAAGCATGAGATAGATTTCCTCAATCGAATTTTAAATCCAAGAAAAGAGCGATGTCTTGATGTTATACATCTGTATCGTACGGCAATAGGAGGAATGTATCTGAACTCTTTTTAGTTTATTCATAATCCCATATCAAAAATCACCCAAAAGGGTGGTTTTTTCGTTCATCCATATTTATAAATTTGCAATTCTAATAGGAATACCGATATGGAAGAATTATATTCAAGAAATCGTTTTTACATTACTCAAAAGGAACAGGAATTAATCCGTAATACTCGACTATTATTTGGAGGAGCCGGTATAGGCAGCAACATTGCTGAGTGTGCCCTACGTTTCGGATTTGAAAGAATAATGCTCATCGATGGAGACAAGATCGAATTGAGTAATCTTAACCGTCAGAATTATCAGAGGTCAGACATAGGGAAATACAAGGCTGAGGCTTTGGCAGACAGGCTCCTTAAAATTAATCCTGACGCTGATATTAAGTTCCATTGTGAATATATTTCGGAAGACAACATCAGCAGACTTGTTGATAATTGTGACATTGCGATAAATGCTCTTGATTTCCGAAATGAAATTCCTTTGAAGTTTGATGAAAAATGCAGGGCGATGAAAGTACCGATACTACATCCATATAATTTCGGATGGGGAGGCCTTCTTATGATTGTAACTCCGGATAGTCTGCCACTATCATCAATAATGAGGGACTCAAAGCCGGTGGGATTTGAGCTTGAAATGGCTAAATATGTGTCAGGATACAGCCAATTCTGGAACTTGCCGGAAAATAATTGGCTGCATCCCATTGTTGAAGAGTACGCCAACGACAGTGACAATATGATTGTTCCTCAACTTTCAATCGGTTCGTGGATTGTGGGAGCGATGAGCGTGGACGCAATGTTTCGTCTTGTAACGGACAAGCCAGTCAAACAATGCCCTAAATTCTATCTTACTTCAATGTGTGAGGACTTAATCCTATAAGGGAACCCATTCTAATTATATGAGCTTATAGTTCACGGCAAAAGCTATAGCCTCGCTAATACTGTTGACACCAAGTTTCTCAAATATGGCTCTGCGTCTCGACTTTATTGAGTCTTTTGACCTATGAACCCTAAATGCAATATCCTCTACCGTCAGCCCTCTTGCAGATAGCATGATGACTTCCTTTTCTCTGTCAGTTAGCTTGATGCCTTCTTTCTCAATCCATCGGTCAATTTCTGGCTCGTAACACCAATAATTGGATTGTCCTGATTTGCGAACCTGAATATTCCCAGCACAATCATTGTTGGAGATGGATACATAACATACACCAAGCCACATGTGCCCGTTTTTGTCCATTGCAAGCGGAGTGAGCTTATGGTTAATCAATACAGATTCTCCATTGTTGACAATATGGAAGTCATAGCTGATACTGAAAAGATGACGTTCCTCCTTTGGCTGCCTGTTGAAAAACTGGAATCCCACTGCATTGATTTTCAAAAGAAGCTGCAATTCATTTTCAGGGACATGGGTTATATAGAACCCATATCCCAACTCCATCACCTCTTCCGGTGTCAGTCCACATAACAGAAGAGGATTAGGTGATACATAAAGAAAGTTTTGGGCCACATAATCAATGACATAGATGCTCTCGTAGGCAATCTGAACGATGGACTTGATTGCCTCTATATAGTGATACGCTTTGGCATAATCTTCGGGGGTTATGCCTTCCGGTTTATTAGAGGATGTGAAGAATCTTTTTGTCATATTATGATTTAGTATAGTCTTATAGACTGCAAAGATAATAAAAAAGAATTACAACTGTAATCTTTTTATCAATTAACACCCTTTGGGGTGGAAAAGTTCCCGAAAAGCCAACTGAATCGACTATTTCACCCTTATGGGTGGAGTTTTGGGCGAACACATATTGTTGTTTTGCGGAAAAAACAGTCATGGAACAATTTGTAACAGCAGGGAAAGACTATGCCATTTATGAATCCGATGATGAAGTGCTTTATGAATTGGCAGAATTCGTAGTAAGAGAAAACTATAAACATCATTGGGGAATTAATTCATTAATCCCCCAAAAAGAAGTTAAACATGTCTTTAATGAAGAAAAAAGACTTATTAACCAATCTCGTGTTTTGGTGGCTCGCAATGGAGACGGTCATATTATTGGCTCTATAAGGATAACACAATGGGATAAGAAAACAACACTCCCATTGGAGAGCCTGTTCGGACTCAATCCCCTTGATCTTTCCTTTGATAATAAAGTCACCACATTTTGGCATATAGGAAGATTCTCAATAAGTAAAGAAGGAACGTATTCGACAATGCATTTAATGAGGACACTGATGATTAACGCAGTATATCCCATCGTTAATGAGGTGACGGGTTGTTTATTGGCAGAGGTTGACCGGAAACTTTTTAATGTTTTGGGTAAGTTAGGAATAAATGTATCTCAACTTGCCCCTTCGATTCATTATCTTGCATCGGAGACAATCCCGGTCTATTCTACCTCAAAAGCAATGATGGACTTCTATGAACGAAACAAATATCTATACAAATCATCCGATTTTAACACCCGAAAGGATGAAATAGTGCAATAATCGTAGGTCGCGATATGTTAATCACCCTTTTGGGTGTATTAGGACGTGATTCAGATGGTTAATTTTGCTTTTGAATTCATCACCGAAGAATACAAGGTCGACATTGCATTCTTCAACAGACCAGACTGTATAAAAGGCGTGGAATCTGAAAAGCGATATGAGTAGGAACAATCAATCATAGTCACGAAATGAAGAAAGATTTAATTTCTTCAGCAAGTGAGCTTACAGTATTGGAAGCTCTGGAGGTGAGAGGCGGTCAGTCTGAACTTCAGACCATTCAGAACCAATGTCCGAACAACGTAACAGGCTGTGCATGCACTGTGGTTCTGCAGCCATCAACTTCAACTCAGCAGCAGGCTGGAACTTATTTCGTATAAAATAATATACGAGGAAGTTTTAATGCCCTAACTAATTATCAGGAGGCAATGCGGTAAAATATGAAGATAAAATATGGAACAATACTTGTCTCCTGATTTTAATTTTACAATTATGAAATCAAGCATCTACAACTATATAATGTATGACGAGACGTTCTCTTATTGGTACAACGGACTCTCTCATCAGTATTTTCTTTTGCCCAAAACCGTCGGGGAAAAGATAGAAAAACTGTTACATACGCCTTCTTCAATTTCACAGTTACCTGATAATTTTCGTGAAAAATTATATTCAGGAGGCTTTATTATTGACGAGGATGTTAATGAGCTAGATGTCATTTTGAATGAGAACATTAAAGCGGTAAATAAAAAGGATTATTTTTTAGTGATTCTCCCAACTCTGAATTGCAATTTTAAATGCTGGTATTGTATTCAGGATCACATCCCGTCTGTTATGTCAGAAGACACGGTTGCCTTAGTAAAAAATCATATAAAATATGTAGTAGAAAATCTAGGTATTGAAACACTGCATATTGAATGGTTTGGAGGAGAACCTTTCCTTTACTTTAACAAAGTAATTAAACCAATTTCTGAATATGCAATTTCTATATGCCAGAAAGCCGGAATTCCGTTTTTTAATTCTGCGACAACAAACGGATATTATTTGACTGATAAAACTCAGTCAATGTTGGACACCCTCAATTTTAAGAGATTCCAAATAACATTGGATGGGAATAGAGAGTTTCACGACAAGGTGAAATATCAAAAAGGTTGTACATCGGCATTTGAGCATGTTTTGACAAATATCAATAATATATTGTCTGGAAATAAAAGTATCGAAGTCATCCTTAGAATTAACTATACCCATTCGAATCTCACATTTGATATCGTTGATCAAGTTAATACATTCATTAACCTCTCAAATCGTAATCATATAATAATTTCACCTAAGAAGGTTTGGCAGGAAACGATTGATAAAAGTACCTATATAAATCGTTCTGAATTATTGAACCGTTTTGAGCAAAACGGATATCAAGTTTCATGGCTTGACGCAATTACTAATTTTATTCCATGCTACGCTAATAAAAAGTATTATTGCGCAATAAACTATAACGGAACTACTGTCAAATGTACAGCATGTAATGACTTATATGACAAACAGGCTAAAGGATATATTCTAAAATCAGGACAGGTAAAATGGGAGGACAATTTTGAGCAGAGATATTGTCAACCTTCCTTTATGAATGAAAAGTGTTTGCAATGTAAGTACCTTCCCATATGTTTAGGAGTTTGTCCGAGAGATTTCGTGCAAGGAATTTCATATTGTAAGATTGAAAATCAAGATACTGAAATTGAGCAGAGTCTCATCAACTATATTAAGCATAGTTATAGTCAAAATATTCTATAAAAATTATCTTTTATCAAAGGGCATTATACTAATTTGAAATGACACGATTTAGATTTGTACGACAACAGGACTCAATGGAATGTGGAGTAGCATGTCTTAAGATGATTTGCCAATATTATGGCAATTATACAGACATGAAAACCCTTAATGAAGTTTGCTGTCCGACTACAGAAGGCGTGTCACTCTTAGGGATAAACCATGCTGCGCAAAAAATAGGATTTACAACCTTTATTGGTAAGGTAGGATTGGATAGTTTGTGTCAAGAAAACCTACCTGCCATTTTGCATTGGAACCAAAACCATTTTGTAGTTTTATATAAAGTAAAAAATCAATCGAAATTTTATATTGCAGATCCAGCAAAAGGAATTGTCATATGTGATATTAACGAAATGCGGAAGTATTGGCTTATATCAGAATCCAAAGGAGATAATAATATTGGGATTGCAATGTTTTTAGAACCTAATGACAATTTCCAAACAACCCAATATTCAGGAAATAGGATAAAATCATTTGGTTTCTTATGGGGTTATATAAAACACTACCAAAAGTATTTTATTCAAATAGTGGCAGGGCTTGTCGTTGGCTGTGTTCTACAATTAATTTTGCCATTCTTGACTCAATCTATTGTTGATATTGGTATAAAAAATAATAATATTGGGTTTATTTGGCTGGTTTTGTTAGGAGAACTAATGATTGTAATCGGCAGGACTGCAACGGATTTCATCCGTCGGTGGCTTCTTCTGCATATATCGATGAGAATAAATATCTCACTCGTTAGCGATTTTTTTATAAAGTTGCTTAAACTGCCTATGTCTTTTTTTGACACTAAATTAATGGGTGATTTATTGCAAAGAATTGGAGACCACTCTCGTGTGCAAACATTCTTAACAAACCAATTGCTTAGTGTTGTTTTTACATTCTTTAGTTTTGTCATTTTTGGGATAGTGTTATACATCTATAATTGGATGATATTTACAGTATTTTTGATTGGCAGTTTAATATATGGGGGATGGATTTCTATATTTCTTAGAAAAAGAAAGATTTTAGATTATGAATTATTCGAGCAACAGGCAAAAAACCAAAATAAGACTTATCAATTCATAACATCCATGCAGGAAATTAAGCTACAAGATTGTGAACAACGTCGTCGTTGGGAATGGGAGGATACTCAAGCTGATTTATTTAATGTTAAGATGAAAACTCTAAAGATTCAGCAGAGTCAAGAGGCAGGATCAATTTTCATAAATGAGGTAAAAAACATAATAATAACAGTTTTTGCAGCGACTTCTGTAATTAATGGGCAAATGACCCTTGGTGCGATGCTTGCTATTCAATATATTATTGGACAATTAAATTCTCCAATAGAACAACTTATGTCATTTATATATTCATTGCAAGATGTAAAAATCTCTTTAGAACGTATAAGCGAAGTTCATAATGGCAAAAATGAGGAAACAAAAGAGACTCAATTGGATAGTTTCATATCAACAAAAACAATTGAAATTAAAAATGTTGATTTCAAATATGACTATCATTCAATAGATAAGATTCTTGAAGATGTCTCTTTTAATGTGCCTGCTGGCAAAGTTACAGCTATTGTTGGCGCTTCTGGGAGTGGTAAAACAACTTTGATTAAATTAATGCTCGGATATTATCCTGTGTTATCTGGTTCTATTTTAGTAGCTGGAAAGAATATTAATGAATATAATCTCAAATGGTGGCGTCGTCATTGTGGCGTCGTCATGCAAGAAGGGGTGATATTTTCTGAGTCAATAGCAAGAAACATCGCTATTGATGATGGAGAAATTGATGTTAAACGCCTTGAAGAAGCCGCTAAAATTGCCAATATTCACAACTATATCATAGGTCTGCCTCTCAAATATAATACAATAATTGGTCGCGATGGTATTGGATTAAGTCAAGGGCAGAAACAAAGAATCCTGATAGCTCGTGCTGTATATAAGCATCCCGACTTTATATTTTTCGATGAAGCAACAAATGCTCTTGATGCAAAAAACGAGAGAGACATTGTGGAGAACCTTGATGAATTCTTTACAGGTCGCACAGTAATTGTAGTTGCCCATCGTCTATCCACAGTAAAAAATGCTGATCAAATTATAGTTATTGATAAAGGTCGAATTGTGGAAATAGGGAATCACGCATCTTTGATTAAAGAAAAAGGTTATTATTATAATCTTGTAAAGAATCAGTTAGAACTTGGAAGTTAATTATAAAAATATATTGTATATGTTAGATCTTTCAATTAAACAAATACTCAAATCGTATTATCGAATAGTTTTGGGAATATCTTGTCTGTTATATGGACCAGGATATATATCGGCCCAAGCGGAAATCCCAGATAGTGTCAGAACCCACAATTTAAATGAAGTAGTTGTTGAAGCTCAGATGCAAAGCACTGGTACATCATCAACGACATATGTGCCTACAAAAAAGCAGAAAAACGCTGCGAATAATGCCATTGAACTTCTTAAGATAATGGCTATGCCACAAATCAAAGTCAACCCCATTGATGATTCGGTTACGGATAATTTTGGTGGAGATGTCTCTATTTTTATCAATTACCTCCAAGCCTCAAAAGAAGAAATGGATGGATTGCGCACTGATGATGTCAGGAAGGTGGAGTATCTCGAATTCCCAACTGATCCTCGTTTTCGCGGAGCTCAAAGAGTCATCAATATTATTATGCATGAATACATGTATGGGGGATATACGAAACTGGCCGCAAATGAGTCCTTTATCAGTGTACTGTCTAGTCAAGTGAATTTATTCTCTAAGTTCGCATATAAGCGTATGACATATGATTTATATTTCGCAGCAAATAATTTGAGGAGCAATCATGATGGCAATACAATAGAGGGGGGGTATTCCTTGATCAACGATGGAAAACCTTTCACGGTAAAAAGATACGAGACTATTGAAAAGTCTAAATTCAAGCAAAACCAATACCCCGTCACCTTTCAAGCAACATATAATACAGAGAAGATGCAAATCCGCAATACCATTGGGTTCCAACATCAGGCAAATCCCAAAATTTACAGAATTGGCACGCTTAATTTTCTTCCAGAAATTGCTAATAATGATACATTTGAACGTAATGGATCTCAACGAAAGAACTCAATCTCATATTCTGGTTCCTTCTTTTTTTCTTTGCCAAATAATTTATCATTTGATATTACCCCAATATTCAACTACACACATACAAACGCTCTGATGATGTATTCTACCGACAATACATCTATATTGCGACGGGCACGCGAAAATGCTTATAACTTCAGAATTGATGGCTATTTAAGAAAAAGTATCGGTCAAAAACATTCTTTGATGATTGGAGCCAATGGTGGACAATGGCGGAATAATCTGCATTATTCTGGCACCAGCAGTTATAGTGATGAATTTAGCAACTCTTTTGCTGCGGTTTTGGCTGGATATAATTTTCAGACACAGAAAGTTGTCATTAATCTCAATGCCGGCTTTTCATGGGAGAACAGTGACATAAATGGTTTAAAAAAAGACGATTGGTATCCCTTCTCACACATAAACGTGCGTTATTCTATTAACAATAAAAATATGCTTTCAGCATATTTTCAATATGCCACTAACACAGCTGGTATAACACAAAAGGCGTCAGACATATTACAAGAAAATGAATTGTTATATATTTCAGGTAATCCTTATTTGAAAAACAGTCGTCATACCTCCTTTAATCTTGCTTATACATGGTTGCCGACCAACATATTTGGAATGAGTGCATACGGTCGTTTCTTCGGGTTATATGACCGACTGTTTCAAACCTATAGCCACTACGACGAAGGCCGAACTTTGATTAGAAGCTGGATTAATAATGGGGATTACCTTTCTGGTTCAATTGGTCTGGCCTTTAGTTACAAACTGCTCAAAGGCAAACTCCAACTTTATGCTAACCCAGAAATAAACTTTAATAAAATAACTGGTAACTATCCATTGACATATAACCCATTCAAATTAAGCATACAGGCAATTTATTACCTTAATCAATTTTTCTTTCAAGGGATATACGATATCCCGCAGAAAGGATTGCATTTCGATACAAACACTATTTATAATAAACGCAATTATTACAGTCTTGTGGCGGGATGGTCGAACACAGATTGGAATATTCGTCTTTCCGCTTATAATTTTTTTAATAAGGGATGGAAAGACACTACATGGAAATTCAAAACCCCATTATATTCCGAGACAGGTATAAGCTATAGCAGTAATTATTACCCTCGTATAAACATTGCGGTTACATATACTTTTGGTTATGGCAAGAAGGTTCAGCGTGGAAACGAGGTGGGAGCTCAATCTGTAGCCAACTCTGGTATCATGAAATAGCTATAATGATTTTAATTTAGCAATAAGAATGGCAAATCGAAAAACTGATAATATAGAACTCCGATCTGAAAAAGTTCGTAAATTTATCGGCGAAATCCCCCCGTCATTAGTACGTTGGGGAACAGCAATCCTCGTAGTAATCATAATTACTTTAGTGGTGGTGGGGTGTTTTATCCCTTACCCAAATTCAAATGGAGAATCTATATTAGAGCATCTCCTTGATTATTGAAATTCTATTATACATTATGCTCACGATATATCATTGATATTTGCTTATATGACATATAATTTTAACATCCTAAAAGGTGAAACAGTGTAGATATAATTAGCACCAATGCGCGAATCACCCTTTTGGGTGTTTTTTGACGATTATCTCAATATTAATTTCGCATTGTCTCATAGTTGACGCCAATCATTCGTTAATTGATATGAAGAAAACTATAATATTAAACTGGTTGCCCCCTGCAAGTACAGATATGCCGTCTCCTGCCATGACTGTACTGAAAGGAGCGTTGCAAAAAGCGGGATTTGAGTGCAAAGTTCTGTACTGGAATATTCTTTTAGATGATGTCATAAAATCATATTTAAGGGAATCATCAATGGACAGAATATCAGAAGCAGATTTCATAGGAGTTTTTTATGCATATTTAGCATTAAAGAACGAAGACCAGAAGGCACTTATCAAACAGGAGATATTGAAGTGATTTAAACTTATTTCAAAAACATAAAAAGTCTTTTAAGATATAAAAATACAGCGTATTCCGACTGAAATTCGCTATATTAGAGTTGCGA
>JABLTO010058015.1_pt1 | contig 14010 bp, 14 predicted proteins | sample 7160091 | NCBI WGS metagenome assembly JABLTO01 (sample SAMN14651225, study PRJNA627086) | human gut metagenome | isolation source: feces | host: Homo sapiens
AGAAGTGATTCTAAGAGTTACGGCAAGTGGTATGGTGTTACCCTGTCGGCCGAGAACAAGAAGCAGTTTCTCATCCCGGAAGGTTTTGCGCATGGCTTCCTTGTCTTGAGTGATGAAGCAGAGTTTTGCTACAAGGTCAACGACTTCTGGCATCCGAATGACGAGGGCGGCATGGCTTGGAACGACCCGGAAATCGGCATTGAGTGGCCGGAACTGAAGGGTGATTATAAGGGCAGTGCAAGCGCAGAGGGCTATACGCTGGAAGATGGTACTGCGCTGAATTTGAGTGATAAGGACCAGAAGTGGCTGGGACTGAAGGATACTTTTAAGTTTTGAGGTAAAAACATGAAGCATAATAGAAAACCAAGACTGTGTTTTGTTTCATCGTCAGGTGGTCATTGGGAGCAGCTCCAGAAACTGGAACCACTTGCGAAAAAGTATGAAGGATTTTTTGTTACAGAGAAAACACAGTTCGACGCACCGCTTGGCAAGTATTTTATGAAGCAAACGGATTTAAAAGATAAATTTATGATTCCCAAAATGTTGTGGAATGCGTTTTACACACTTTTTATCTGGGCGAAAGAGCGCCCGGATTTTGTGATAACTACAGGAACAATGGTTGCATATCCATTTTATCTTTTGGCGGTGTTGTTCCATAAGAAATTTGTGTTTATCGAAACATTCGGACGTGCAAATATGCCGACTGTAGCAGGTAAGAAAATGGAAAAACATACAGATTTGTTTATAGTCCAGTGGGAAACACAAAAGAAATTTTATAAAAAAGCAATTTATGGAGGGTGTCTATACTAATGATCTTTGTGACTGTCGGGTCAAGAAATTATCCTTTTGACCGTTTGTTTAAAAAATTAGATGAGCTTTATGAAAAGGGTGTGTTGACTGACTCGATGTTTGCTCAGATTGGCACATCTACATATAAACCAAAGCACTATGAATATAAGGATTTCATTTCTCAAGAAGAATTCTTGGAGAAAGTAAAAGAAGCAGACATTGTGGTATCTCATGGTGCTTCTGGCTCTATCATGAAAGCTTTGAATGCAGGAAAGAAAGTTATTGCTGTGACTCGCCTCGCTAAATATGGTGAACACATCAATGATCATCAGATTCAGAACAATGAGGCATTTAACCTTAACAGATATGTTCTGATGGCAGATTTGGAACTTGAAAATCTTGGGGAGTGCTTTCAAAAAATTTATGATGGAACTGATGAATTAGTTCCGTGGGTAAATAAAGATCCAATGGCAATTGTAAATATGATCGATAAATTTATCCAGGAGAATTGGTGAGGAGAGATATGAATATTTCATGGAAAAAGAAGTTGGTGATTATTTTCCGACTTTCGATTACTAATGGCGGAAGGAAGAAAGCGCAGTATTTGAAGTCGCTAAATGTATTTAAGGAGTTTGGAAAAAACAATTTTTGGTATTCGAGAATTGTACCTTCTGATATGGAACTGATTTCTGTTCATAATAATGTTAAAGTTGCGATGGATGTGTATTTTTGCACTCATGATGTATTACATGATTTGTTCAACGATGACCCCAATTTAAGGGGGGGGGGATACTCGTTTTTCCGGAGAAATTACGCTATATGATAACGTTTTCGTTGGTGCAAAATCAACAATTATGTACGGCGTGAAAATTGGCTCTAACGCAATCGTAGTAGCAAATAGTGTTGTAACCAAGGACGTAGCAGAAGGGGCTGTTGTTGGTGGAAATCCTGCTAGAATAATTGGAAGATATGAAGATGTTGCAAATGAAAGATTGCAGTATAGTCAAGTGAAATAAATTTATATAAGAAAACCGCGTTTGAAACAAGGTAGGCGGTATAATTACGAGGAGATTAGAATGGGATTTGTAGAAATAGAAAACATGGGAAAGAAAGCACTTGAACAATTCCCGGCAATTAAACATGCGGCTAAACGAGTATACCAACTTGCAAGTGTAGCCACATCAAATGAGAAATTCAAGTCGGAAGGAGATGTTGTACGGGTTTCTCCGGATGACGGATATGAATATTTCTATGGCTACTATGATAAGTCTCCATGGGATGCGACAGATCGGTATATGATTTGTATAAAGGTTAAACAAGCGTACAAATCCGTGGCACCAAAAGAACCCGGAGTAGTTGGTGTAATTGACACGCAAGATCAAAATAAATTTATTAAAATAGGTGTCACACATTCATGGAATGTTCAGCAGAGTTGTATGGCTCAATGGATGGGACCAGATTTTGAAACGAAGATTATTTACAATGATTTCAGGGATGGCAAATATTGTTCAGTAATTTACAACTGGGCAGAAAAGCATGAGGAAATAGTACTGCCATTGCCTGTCTATGATGTGGCGCGAGATGGAAGTTTTGCATTGTCTCTGGACTTTTCTCGCTTGCATAGGCTGCGTCCTGGCTATGGCTATTCTAATCTGCCGGAAACGACAAAAGGGGAACTCTGTCCTGATAAACCGTGCATCTGGAAAATGGATATTCCTAGCGGAAAAATCACAGAGCTTTTCAAATATACAGCTATGGCTGCATTTGAGCCGGATGAGTCCATGCAAGGAGCAGAACATAAGGTTAATCATCTGATGATTAGTCCTAACGGAAAACGATTTATGGTGCTTCATCGTTGGTTCCAGAAGGGAAGGAAACATACAAGATTAGTTACAGTGAATGTTGACAAGACAGAAATGTATAACCTTAGTGATGATGTGTTCGTTTCACACTGCTACTGGAAAAATGATCAGGAGATTCTCTCCTTCCTACGAAAAAAGGAAACGGGAAATCATTATTATCTGATGAAGGATAAGACCCAAGAGTATAAGATGTTCTGGCCTGAGTTGAATACAGATGGACACTGTAGTTATTCACCTGATGGAAAGAACATAATTACTGATACGTACCCAAATCGTAAAAGAATAGCATCTGTTTATCTTTGCACAGAAAACGATAACAGAGCAAGAAGGATTGCTAGAGTTTCAGCTCCATTCCGATATGATAACGACTGCCGGTGTGATTTGCACCCGCGCTGGAATCGAAAAGGTGATAAAGTCTGTATTGATTCTGTTCATGAAGGTCGTAGAGGGTTATATGTGATTCCAGTTTCACAAATTGATATGGGACGTTACGAGCGAACGGCTTTGAAAAAGCATACGGTGTGTGCTGTATTGGCAACATATAACGGTGAAAAATTCTTGCGAGAGCAATTAGATAGTCTGATTCGGCAAAAAGGTGTAAAGGTTGAAATACTGGTCAGAGATGATGGCTCAACAGATGGAACGACGATAATTTTGGATGAATACAAAAAGAATGGTCTATTAAACTGGTATACGGGTGAACATCTGAATGTTCAAAAGGGATATCTTGATCTGCTGAAAAAGGCTCCGCATACTGACTATTATGCCTTCTGTGATCAGGATGACGTTTGGGATGATGACAAGCTCTTAATTGCAGTTACAGAACTGGATGAAATGTCCAAAGAAAAACCTGCAATGTATTATTGTGGTCAACGTCTTGTAGACGAAAACCTTAAATTGATTTCTACACATAAAATTGCATCCGATAGAAGCGCACATACGAATTTCTTAATTAGCAATGTGGCTGGCTGCACGGCAGTATTTAATAGAAGTTTGGTAGATGCAGTAAATAATGCAGAACCGGATTTTATACTTATGCATGATAGTTGGTTGTTTAAAGTCTGCCTTGCATTAGGAGGAAGTTACTTTGCAGATTCAGTTGCGCATATTAACTATCGACAGCATGGCAACAATGTAGCCGGACTAAATAGCGGCATTAAAGGAAAACTCCGGCAGACAAAGCGTTATTTGGATGTCTTTGAAATTCAGAAGCAGTGTCAAAGCTTGCTGGAATGTTACGAGGGGAGAATGACACCGGAATATCATAGGTTGACTGAGCAAATTTGCAATTATGATAAAAATATAAGAAATTGGATGCAAATGCTTACATCGCGTGAATTTGATTTTAAAAGTGGTAGCCTGAATGCGGTAGTCAAACTGAAGATTCTTTTGAAAAAATTATAATGGGAGAGGTTACAGTGAGTGAAAAGGTTGGAATTTTGCTTGCAACATATAACGGTGAGCAATATATAAGAGAGCAGCTAGACTCAATTCTTAATCAGACGTATGTTGATTGGGTGTGTTATATTCATGATGACGGTTCAACAGATAATACATGGCAGACTATAAAGAAATATGAATCGAATTATCCAGATAAATTTGTGGTGCTAAATTATGAAAAATGCGGCGGCGCATGTAAAAATTTCATATCTTTGATGAAGTATTCAAGTGAAAACTATATTATGTTCTCTGATCAGGATGATGTATGGGCGAAAAATAAGATTGAAGTCACACTAAATAGAATGAAATCAATTGAAGCTGATTCCGATAAACCATATGCTGTTTTTACAGACTTATATGTTGTTGATGAAAATTTGGAAATTATATCAAAATCTTTTATGAGCTATTCGAAACATAAGCCCAATAAGCTTATGGAAAGGGATTTATTCGTTGCAAATCCAGCACCTGGCTGTACAATGATGGTCAACAGGAAATTGCTTCAAATGGCTTCTTTGTGTAAACATCCGGAAGAAGTTGAAATGCACGATTGGTGGTGCATGTTGATTGCATCTATATTTGGTCAAATAGCTTATCTTGATGAGCCAACAATATATTATCGACAGCATGGGACGAATACATTAGGAGCGGTAGACCGACACGCGAGAGGGTATTATCTTGAAGTACTCAAGAGCATAGTGTTGGGTAGACGATATAATGAAACTCGTGGAAGAGTTATAGCAAAAAGAAAAATGGCCAAGGAAGTTGTCGAATGTTTTGACGATCTATTGCCAAAAGATAGTATTGCCATTCAGCTTGCAAAGATTGAAGGTAGGACGAAACTGGAAAGAATGAAATTTTATTGGAGAAACCATTTGTACAATACAATGCAGCACGGAATATGGATAATGATGGCGTGCTAAAAATGAAGGGAGAAATAATGCGGAAAATCAATGTGCTTTTTATTTGTCACGAAAGAGATATTAACGGTGCAACATGCTCAATGTTGGATTTGATTTCCGTGCTGAAAGAAAAGTATAATTTTTATGTACTGTTAAGGTTTGACAACGGTGAAGTTTTTGACGAGATAAAAAGGCGAAAAATTCAATATTTTTATTGTCCGTACAAATGGTGGAAAACAACTTGTACAAAGGGAAAATACCATATTGTAGCACGAAGGATTAAATGGAAATTTCAGTGGAAAAAACAAAATGAAATGTATGCTGAGCAGGTAGCGGAAAAACTGGAACCATATAAAATAGATATAATACATACAAATAGTAGCGTTACAAATTTTGGAGCTGAGTTAAGTCGCAAATTAGGTTGCAAGCATATATGGCATATACGTGAGTTTGGGATTGAGGATTTTTCAACGTATCCATTGGTTAGTAAAAAAGAATACTATGGAGAAATAAATAATGGCAGCGATAAGGTTGTTGTCATCTCTGAAGCTCTTAAGGAAAAATACAAAAAAAATGTGTCCCCTAATAAGCTTGTGAGGATATATAATGGCGTAAGTAAAAACAATCTGTATGAAAAAACGAATTATAACTACTCAGCGCCTTTAACAATTTTACAATCAGGTGCTATAAGTAAAGCAAAAGGACAGGATATTGCTATAAAAGCGATTAGTATTCTAAATCAAAAAGGAATTAAAGTTAGGCTTCTACTGGCGGGTAGTGGTAATATAGAAGAACTGGGTATACAGAAAAGTGAGATTCCTGACAATGTGGTGTTTTTGGGAAAAGTATCGAATCTTCCTGAAATAAGAAAAAAAATTGATATTGAAATAGTATGTTCTAAATGCGAAGCATTTGGACGCGTTACAGTAGAAGCAATGATGTCAAGCTTACTTGTAGTTGGATCGAAAAGTGGAGGCACGCCTGAACTCGTAAAGGAAAATGAGACGGGGCTTTTGTTTGAAAGTGAAAATGCAATACAGCTTGCAGATAGAATTGAACAAGTTGATAAACAAAGAGATATACTAAAAAAATACGGGAATAGAGCCTATTGTGAGGCAAAAGAATTCTTTAGCATTGAGAGGTGCGCAACCGAAATTGACCGGCTGTATCAGGAGGTAATGCGATAAAAATGAAATTGAGTATATCGAGAAAGAAAATGTCGCTGATGTGTTTGCTGATTCCATTTATTGAACCACAATTTTTCCAGACGATCAAATGGGTTCACTTTGCATATAAATACTGGGGATATTTTACTCTAGTGATGTTGTGCATGTGCTTTTTTGCAAATCAAATAAAAAGTCAGAGGATTGAATCTGATAAATGTACAGTGATATTATTGCTCTATTCGCTGTGGCTATTGGCATCTTGCTTTAAGAATCACACACCAATATCGATTTATTTGAGCAATTATGTTCCAATTATTGGAATCAGTTTGATAATCACTATTTATGGTAAGGATAAATTATCAGATGTTGTTGATGCCATGATTATATTAGCAAATGTGATGATTGTCATAAATTTTATTACTGTTATGGCCTTTCCAAATGGATTATATACACATATCACCGAAAAAGGATCAGATTATTACTGCTGGTTTTTGGGCTATAAAAATCCTCAAATTAGATTTTTCCTGCCAGCAATAGGTTTTAATTTCGTTTCTGATTATTTTGGCGGCAAAAAAATCAGTTTTAGAACATGCGTTATTTTATTAATAATTTTGCTCACAGAATCAAGAATTGATTCAAGCACATCAATGGTTGGACTTGCTGTTTTTGCTATACTATATATTGTCTGGAGAAAAAAAGAAAAAATTAGAAGGTATTTTGAGCTTTTTAAGTTGTCATATTTCTATATTGCAGCCTGTGTTGCATCAATTTTAGTTGTGTTTTTCAACATTCAATCGAAATTTTCTTTTTTGATTGAAAATGTTTTACACAGAAATGTCGGATTGACGGATCGAACAATAATATGGGCGAGAGTTATTTTGGCAATTAAAAATAATTTGATTTGGGGTTACGGTCTACAATCTGGAACGGTAGCAGAATATTACATATCTGCGACACATGCCCACGACTATATGTTGCAAATTATTTATACATCTGGATTAATTGGTTTTATTCTTATTTCTCTCTTATGGATTGTTGCGAGCCACTATTGTACAGTTGGATTTGAATCATCGGGTATAAAAATGCTTATGCTTTGTTCCGCCGGGATTTTAGTGATGGGCATAACAGAAGCCTTAACGGAGGCACCACTTGTTTATCCCATACTTATTTTAATGGCGGAACTAGCTTTATGGACAAAAGGAAAAGAGAATAATGGTAATACGAGCGTTAAATAGGAAAATAAAGAGACTGGAATTTAAAATTAAATATAAAAAATATAAATTTGCTGAGAATTCATTTTTGCCTTTTATTGAGTTTGAAGCACAAGATTGTAAAAATATAATTGTTGATAAGTCAGTTTCATTTAGACAGGGATGCACATTGCGTGTGAGAAGTTCTGGTATACTTGAAATTGGAGAGGGTACGGCTTTTAACAATAATTGTATTATTACATGTAGAGAAAAAATCAAGATTGGTAGACACGTTCTTTTTGGACCAAATGTTGCAATATTTGACCATGATCATGATTTTCGAGGAAATGACTTTGAACATGAATTTGTAACGGATGAGATTGACATAGGAAATAATGTTTGGATAGGTGCAAATGTTACAATATTGAAAGGAACAAAAATTGGGGACAATGCCGTGATTGGAGCAAATGCAGTAGTATTTGGGAATATACCAGAAAATGCTATTTATATAAACGAGATAAAAAATAAAGTGACTCTATATAAATAAAGCGTTGATGAGGTTACTGGGAAACTATGAAATTAGAAAAAACTAAAAATGCGAGAAGGAACATTTTATTTGGAATTTTGAATAAGGTAATTACAATGTTTTTGCCGTTTGTAGTGCGATCTGTAATTATCTATGCGTTGAGCGCGGAATATTTAGGTTTAAACAGCTTGTTTTCTTCAATTCTTCAGGTGCTTAATCTGACTGAATTGGGATTTAGTAGTGCAATAGTCTATAGTATGTATAAACCGATTGCTGAGAATGATGATGAGACTATATGCGCACTTCTAAATTTTTACAGAAAGATTTATTTTATCATTGGATGTGCAGTGCTTTCATTGGGACTGTTATTACTTCCGTTTCTTGACAAGCTAATTAACGGGGATGTTCCGGATAATATCAATATATATATTTTATATCTGTGCTATTTGGTTAATTCTGTATTGAGTTACATGATGTTTGCATATAGAAGTTCACTTCTTAATGCGCATCAAAGAACAGATGTCATCAGTAACATTAATACGATCACTTTGGGCAGTATGTATTTTTTGCAAATCATTGTGCTTATTGCAACAAAAAACTATTATACATATGTTTTGATGATGCCAGCATTTACTATACTGAACAATTTGATTGTTGCAGCTGTATCTAGAAAATATTATCCACAATATGAATGCATGGGAGAACTAGACAGCACATTGATTTCAGGCATAAAAAAGCAAACGGCCGGACTTATGGTAAATAAGATTTGTGCTGTTTCGAGAAATTCGTTGGATAATATTTTTGTCTCTACTTTTTTGGGACTTGCAGCAACAGCAATGTACGGGAATTATTACTACATCATGAATGCAATAATAGCGATTCTTATGGTCGTAAGTAACGGATTGCTGGCAGGAGTTGGAAATAGTATAGTGACTGAACCGCCAGAAAAGAATTATTCCGATTTGAATAAAATTAATTTCGTGTATATGTGGTTTGCTGGTTGGTGTACAATATGTTTGATTTGTTTGTACCAACCGTTCATGAAACTTTGGGTTGGTGAAAAATTAATGTTTCCGAATGTTGTTGCAATAGCATTTGGTATTTACTTTTATGCGTTGGAAATGGGCGTAGTAAGGGGTGTTTACTCCGATGCAGCTGGACTTTGGTGGGAAAACAGATATCGAGCAATTGTTGAAACAATCGCAAATCTTATTTTGAACTATATTTTCGTTAAATGTTTTGGAATTTTAGGCATTATAGTTGCAACATTAATATCTTTGTTAGTCATCAATTTTGGATTCGGTTCGCAGATTGTTTTTAAATATTATTTCAAAAACAAAAAACTTCACGAATATTTTATATATCAAATGTACTATGCATTCGTTACACTTGTTTTGGGAGGGGCAACCTACTATATTGTCAATAGTATCAAAATAGATGGAGTTGTAGGACTAGCTTTAAAGTTTTTAATATGCTGCTGTGTGCCAAATATTTTATATGTTTTAGCTTATCATAGAACAAACGAATATAAAATAGCAATGCCATGGATTTTAAAAATTTTCCATATGGACTGGTTAATAAGGATAATATGTAAGGGGCAGAGATGATACTAGGAACGGCATGCCCTACGGATAAAAAAATCTCACTACAGGGCTGACTTGTTCTCAAATCTATGATATAGTGGGGCTAACAACCCCACTATGGGGGCACGGGAGACCATGGCTCTCAGTCTATCTCCTCATCTTTTTCCTCATCGTCCGTAGTCCGTTCCATCCTATGTACACCTCCCGTACACCATCAAGTCCAAACCAGTCGATACGCTGTCCACAACTATCGCAAAAAAACTGGTATTCACGGTCAATAATTCCTTTGCAGCGAGGACACGGTGCGTATGCAGTCTCGTCTTTATAGATGTGAACCTCGGTAACGCGCATAGGCCAGCGGTAGGTAGGGGATAGAAGAAGCTCATGGATGATGGTGGATAGTTTGATATCCGGATTCCAGTTATCGTCGATCCAATCGTATTTACTTTTCATTTTGATTTTACCTCCATTGTGTGTTGTGTGAATCATCGTGTGTTGGGATAACACAATGGTAGGCTAAAATCTGACGACTGTACATGAGTACAGCCTATGCTGCTCGAAACTTTGCACACCTCTACGCGGTGAGCAGCAGGCAACGTCATTTGGCGGCTAAGATGTGAAGAGTGATGTATAAACTATAAAATCGTGCACAGCGAGGATAGCCTTATGTCTAAATAAGGAGAAGAATACGAACGCTTTGTTCAAGATGTGTACAAGGTGCTGAATGCAAACGATGGCCTGAGCAATGCTATAGTGCAGCACGATGTCAAGTTGAAGGAAATTAGTCGAGAACATCAGATTGATGTTTATTGGCAATTTTCATATGGTACAGTAACATACAGAGTGGCGGTTGAATGCAAAGACTATAAAAATCCGGTTACGGCAGAAAAGATTGAGGCTTTTCGTTCAACTCTTCTGGATATAGGAAACGATACTCAAGGTATCTTTGCATCAAGAAATGAGTTTCAAGCTGGTGCAATAAATGTGGCTAAGACGTATGGAATTCAATTAATGCAAATCCGTGAACCATTGGAGAGCGATTGGGAAGGCTGCATCAAAGACATATACATAAAATACATTTTGCGTAGTATAATCAATGTTCGACCTATATTATATGTGGATTTGGATTGGGCGAATGCTAATGGAGTTACAGCCGAGAACCTCTCAAGCTTCCATGGAAGATCAGATTGTACTTTTGTAGTTGCAAATAAAGGACAGACGGACGAGCGTAAAGACTCATTAAAGACATTTATAAATAAGTTACCAAGTAGAGACGAAGGCAAAAATCAAACTCACACAGAGAAGTTTGACAATGCTTTTATTGAGTATGATAATATTAGCATAAAAGTGAAGGCTATAAAATTTGTATATGACGTTCATTTTAGTTATGATCAGCAGCACATAGATGCAATGAACTTGGCAAAGGCAGTTGTTAATAATGTGATTACCGGCAGGTCCTTTTTGATTAACATTAGAAATGATGTAAGTGAACTAAAATGATTAAGAAAATACAGCTGCCATGAAGGAAAAGATTCAAGAAGAATATCGGATTGTCACCATATGGCAGGCGGTAGACAAAGAGAGAATGGCATCCTACAGCTAAAGCAGAGAAACATCACTAAAACTATGTATGAATAGGAAAATCCAAGGCGGCAGAAGAAGTATAAAGCGGCGGCGATATTAAATGAAAAAAGGAAGGGGTCGAGTTTTTCATGAATGTTGATCTGAAACAACGTAAAGTTTTTGTCACGTTGCTGATAAGTGCTTTAGAAATATGGATATTACTTCAATATAATTTGCTGACTTTATTACGTGATTTTATTTGTCTTATATTTAGAACTGAAACAGATATTCTTGATACGATTGCTCTTGTGACTCCAGCAGGGGTATTATATCTCATGAATTGGTATTTTGTGACACCATTGGTAGAAGTAGCATTTGAATTGATTCAGAGTAAAATCGGGGATTTTCGACCGATAGATAAACAATATAAAGTGATTGTTCGAAAATTGAATAATTGGCTAGTAAATATGCCATGTCATTGGGGAGTTGTGGATAAGGCAACGGAAACTCAAAATGCAAATACGTGCGAGGCACTTATCGCTTTATATAAATCTGGAATGTATAAAAATGATGTGTTCCGATCCACATTAAGTAAAATAAATCTTGAGATCAATGAAAGGGGACTCTGTAGCTGTTTTTTGTCAAGCACTTTTCCTAAAAAAAGCATCAGAATTCCCTGTTTTTAGCGAGGGATTTTCCCTGCTTTAGGCAGGACGTTTTATGCATCCTGACGCATGAGAGCATGCTCCATCCGGTAGCTTTTTCCCTCAAAGATTAGTAAATGGCCATGATGAACAAGTCTATCGATCATAGCAGCAGCCATCTGATCGTCTGTAAATATCCCTCCCCATTTGGAAAATTCCAGATTGGTTGTCAGTATCAGGCTTTTACTCTCATAACTGTCGGATATCACTCGAAATAGTAACTGGGAGCCGTCCTTGTCTACTGGCACATATCCCCACTCATCCAGAATCAGCAGATCCAGGCTGCGTAAATCCCGGAGCAGCTTTTCAAGAGTCCCGTTTTTTGGGATTCCGCCAGTTTCAGAACCAGTTCTGTTACTGTATAAAACTTTGTTTTATATCCGAGATTGCAGGCTTTCACACCAGCAGCGATTGCCATATGTGTTTTCCCTACTCCAACAGGGCCGTATAGTACAAGGTTCTTCTGCCCGGGCACAAATTCCAGTGATTCAAGCTCCTCCCTGCTAAAAGCAGGAGGAAGCTTGACATGCTGGTAATTGTATCCTTCAAATGTTTTGTATGTTGGAAACCCTGCCCGTTTGATCAGACGTTTCCGGTGGTTTTCATCACGCAGGGTAAGCTCTTCATTCATGAGTTCCAGGATAAACTCCAGTTGTTTCTGGGTTCCCTTCTCCTGACAGACCTCGGAGATCTTTGAGGATAAAAACAGCTGTCTGCTGGCATTCAGGATCTGTGTACAGAGGTCTTTTTTCATTTTTGGTGTCATCATAATGCTTTGCTGCCTCCTTTCAGGAATGCTTCGTCATAGATCTCCAATGATGGACCGGTTTCTGACGGAGTAGTGATCCCATATCCGGTGATCCGGGCAGCCAGTACCGATGCATCACAAATATTGATGGTCCCCCTGACACATGCCATTTCCATTGCAGAAGCAGCAGCCTGAAAGCCATACTGATTTGTAAGTTCGTTCATGATCCTCGGGCAATCCTTAAGTTTCTCTTTCGGCTGTGCATCCATGTATGTACGCAGGGCATCCGGGGGTTCCTGTCTGAGTCCACTGTTTCTCCATGCTCCAGAGTTTTTCATAAGGACAGCAAGAGTAGTCGTATAATCACTGACATCGCTTCTGTTGTCGCCAAATACACGTTTATGTGTGGTAATGACCTGTCCTCCTTCGGTAAGGATATCGACTGTGTGGGCATGGATCCCAACCAGTACCTTTTGATTGGCATTTTCAGGTCTTGTTGAATAAAAATGTTTTCCATCCATGCAGACTTTTCCATAACCATCTGCCTTCAGCCATTCATATCTGCATACATTAAAAGGTTTAGGTGGCAGCATCAGCAACGCTTTGCGGTCTTCCTCAAAGAGTTCACAGATCGGAACCTGTTTTTTATAGTGAAGCTCAGAAGCTTTCCGCTCATGCTTTAAAAGCAGCTTATGATTATACTGGACAACATCTGAAAAATGCGGAACAGGCACAAAGAGGTTTGCCCTGTTATAATCCACCTTGCGTTCCCCATTTCCCTTTTCCCATCCGGAGTAAGGGTTACAGAACCGGACACGGAAGTGGTAATGGGCACGAAAACGGGAAAAAAGTTCTGTTTCGTGAATCACATCACCGATCCTGCGTCCAACACCAGTAGCATTATCAAAGATCAGCAGTGGAGGTACACCTCCAATGAACTCAAAAATATCAACCAGCCTCTGGCAGACGCATTCAGCTGTTTCACCGCCGAATACCTGACTGTATCCATCGTTGCTGTAAGGGAATGATAAGGTAAGATATTTCTTCCTGATCAGCTTTCCACTTTCATAGAAATCAGCTTTTCCAAAATCAACCTGGGCGGGGCCGGGATCCCATACCAGTTCAAGGTTTGCTTTTTCTGTCTGAACGGAGCGGCACTTTTTCAGATAGCGCTGGACAACACTGTAGCTGCCTGTATATCCCTGTTCTTCAACCAGGAGTTCATATATCCGCTGTGCAGTGTGATGTTGTTTGCGCCAGTGTTTTTTATCCGCATCAAGCCACTCCTGGATAACAGGCTTAAAAGGATCCAGTTTGGATGGTTGCGTCTGGACAACCGGCGGAACCGGAGAAAAGTCCTCCTGAGAAAGATATTTGCGGATCGTTTTAGGATCAGCATCAGTTTTCTTTGAAATTTCACTGATTCGGTATCCACAATTACTTAAATCTTTGATATGATTGATCTGGGACATAGTGTACATCTTCCTTTCCTCCTTTGAATAGATTGGTCTCTACACAAAGGATATCTGTATTGTGAAGG
>JABLTO010047912.1_pt1 | contig 14007 bp, 16 predicted proteins | sample 7160091 | NCBI WGS metagenome assembly JABLTO01 (sample SAMN14651225, study PRJNA627086) | human gut metagenome | isolation source: feces | host: Homo sapiens
CGTTGTCACAGCAAGGTTGGGAGCATAGCTCAGCTGGGAGAGCATCTGCCTTACAAGCAGAGGGTCACAGGTTCGAGCCCTGTTGTTCCCACCATTATTATCCTGTACGGGTATAAACCCGGCCCAGTAGTTCAGCTGGTTAGAACGCTAGCCTGTCACGCTAGAGGTCGACGGTTCGAGCCCGTTCTGGGTCGCCATTTTCATACTTTTGCGGAATGATACTCCGCATACGCTGCTATGGCTCAGGCGGCAGAGCACTTCCTTGGTAAGGAAGAGGTCACCAGTTCGAATCTGGTTAGCAGCTCCAGTTATTTTGCTTGGATCCGCGTAAACGCGTTGTTTATGCGGATCCTTTTCTTTTTTTGCTCTACCTTATCTTTTACTGAATGACCGCTTTTTACTGCCTAAAACTGCCTAAAGGTACCTGCGTTGCAGTAAAATTGCAGTAGTGTTTTACACACTTTGATGTGAATTTGCTTGTAACTGGTTTAATTTTGAGTAGTCGATCATGAGAATATAATTTGTGTCTAATTTAGTGACAGCATCTTCGAAATTCGGCATTGAGACACTATTATAAATTGCTAATGTAGTTTCTATGTCTTTGTGTCCCATCAGCAGTTGCACGACTTTAGGATTAACATGTTCTTCAAATAGAATAGTAGCAAAGGTATGACGGAACATATGAAAATGAATATGATAACTTTCAAAGCCATACGTCTTTAAAAATCTTTTCAAAATGGAACGAATGCCACTATATGTTCTTAAATTTCCGTTATTCGTGCTAAATACTAATGCTTTTGGTGAAGTAAAGTCGTTCCCTTTGATGTATTCAAGTCTTTGCCTAATTTCCTGCCACTGTTTCAAAATCGAAAATAACACATCTGGAATCGGAACAACGCGCACACTTGCGCTCGTTTTTGTATTAGAAATCACCGTCCTGTTGTGAACAATATGCCCTAACCTATCTACTTCTGGCAAAACAGTGGTTGCCGTCCTAACATATATACACTTTTTAACAAAATCAATATTCTTCCATTTGAGTGCAAGTACTTCTCCGATGCGTAAACCAGCAAAGATCATAGTGTTAATAATCGGTTTTAATATTTCATTTTTCTCAAGAGCTTGGAGAAATGGCAAACGTATTTCTGATGGTAGTGCCTTATAGTCTGCCAGTTCAGTTTCGTCCTCATCACATTCAATGATAACCTGCTTGTTTTGTTTAATTTTGCTCTTTGTCACTGGATTTTTGCATAACACTTCAAGATCTTCCACCAAATATTTAAAAAATTGGTTTAAGCATTGACGGACTTTATTGGCAGTATCGACTGACAAAGATTTTTTAATTGTCATCTCATTGAGCAAAGTTTGAATATGATTTGTAGTAACCTCTTCAGGTTTTAAATAGCCAATAATCGGAATAATATGGTTATTAATTTGTCCTACATATCTAGCAAAAGCTCGCTTACCCACTTGTGAAACTTTAAAAGTAAATGCCCAATCCAATATCAAATCACAGATATAAGAGTCTCTGATTGATTCAGCTGAATTAGATACCTTAAAGCTAAAATTGGACTTTGATCCCGTGTTATTAACTGCTCTTATATTTTCTTTATCCCACTCACATCTGAATTTCGCTAATTTTTCAATCACCTCAATCCGAGTTTTTCCATATGCGGTTTTTCGTTCAGGTTTACCATCAGCCTTGTAGCCTATTGTAATTTGTCCACACCATCTCCCATCATTTCTCTGGTAAATCGTCCCTTCATTATTGCCTCTACGAGTTGTGTAATTGGGTATTTCTTTTTTGCGTGGCATATAAATTTCCTCCTTCAACCACGCAACCCATCATCATAAATACTATATCAACAACCATCGAAACTGTCAAATTATACTTTTTTATTCTGATGATTTGATTAGGTTGCATGACCATAAAATAAAAGCCAACACATTAATAACATGTCTATTCCCTATTTTTTTAGAAGGAAAACTATTATCACGAAACAAGTTTCTTATATTATCTCTGCCTATATTCATGATTTTAATTAAGTCTTCACAATCAAAAAAATCTTTGTTATATTTTTCAGATAATCTTTTCGCTTCCAATACAGCAGCAATAATATTTGAACTTTCGTCCAACAGTAAATTAAATTCTTTTTCTTCAATTAGAAGTTTCATATCATTGTCCTTATCAGATTTTTTCAGGACCCATCTGTGAGGGATACAGAATATCGAATCCACTTTATCCAATCGTTGGACAAAGTGGATTCGCATTATGGCAAGAATTTTTTGCCATAGCTGATCTTACAGCGCCGCCAGCTCGAAACGGCAAGTCTCATTATTCGGATCATCGCAGGCAGTGCTTGTGGCACGGCGCCGCTCCCCCGTTATATTCTGTACTACCATGATGCCGATAGGCATTTTTTTCAAGATACCGATATTATTAAGACAGCAAGCCGCTGTTTTAATCTTGATAAGCGTTGAGTTTTTGAATCAGACTCTTTCGGAATGTATAGATGCTTTTAAACAAACTGATTCTCATTTCTTCTAAGAGATCCTCATCCAAATAATAAATATATAATCCTGTGGTTTCATCCAAAACGGAGTTGGTTGCTATTTTTGTCATGTAGTGTTCATAAAGCTTCAACAGTCTGACGGCAGCTCTGTCATATTCTTCATTTAAAATTTCAAGAAGAATATCAGCCGGAAATTTAATAGGCCGCATGTCATTCTTTATCATTATCACAGACACTCCTTTTCAATTTTTTCAGTGCATTTGCTTTGTGTTTTTCAATCATACGTTGACTAACATTGAATTTATCTGCAATTTCTCTTAACGGAATTTTTAGGATCACGTTATATATCAAGACTTTTTGTTGTAAATGCGTTAATTGACAAAATGCTGTCAAAAGTGCCGGGGTTTCAAGGGTAATTCTAAACTCTTTGGTCTCAAGGGTTGGGTTTACTGCCATTTCGTATCCTTTTTCATCGACACGCAGGTCATCATCATTACACTTGCTGAATGCTACAAATTCTATTCCATACTTTTGTCGTTTGATTATCTCTTTAAAATATGTATTTTTGGAGTTGATAATCACTTTTTTAAAGTAACGATCTGCATAAGGAATCAGTTCATTTTCAAAAACCTCAATAGGAATATCATTCGGTTTCATAGCTGTTCACCTTTGCCCTTTCAATAAATAAAAGGACAAAAAATGACAAAACCCGAACCTTGTTAACAGATTGTTTACAATGTAAAAAGGGCTGCAAAATAACACGAAAACGGTTACTTTGCAGCCCTTTTTACATTATAAGTATAAACGATTTTAAGTGAAAAATATATACAGTTTTTCTACAATAATTACGCTGTATTAATGTTAAATTGTACAAATGTAAGTAATGCATTGGATTTAATACTTCGATTAAAAAATTACAGAGAGGTCAAAACACTTCACTCCCATACGACAAAATCCTTTCCGTCAAATTTGTCGGCATAATCCTATTCTAAGCTGCTTGTATGGTATCGATGGTCATTTGACCGCTCGTTGCCCGGATGCCAAGCTCATCTGCCTGCATTTTGAGCACGGCAAAATCCTCATCCATCGCAGTTAGCTCCTGTCGGAGGATATTTTCGTAAAAGCTCTTTTTCTGCGCCAGATCATCGATCTTGTTCAGCCAACGATTAATCACTGCTTTAGAAGTACATCCGTTTTGAATGAAGTTCAGGATTTTTTGCTGATAAAACTCAATATCGCTTTTAAATCCGGTGTAGAACTCCTTTGCCATTTTGTTGCGCTGTTTTTCACTGTCAACAACCGGAATTGTGTTTACGGTAAAATGACCGGTGCCTTGATTTTCATTAAGCTGACCAACAATCTCTATGTAATCCTCCAAAACAGATAACCTGTCAGCATAGATTGCCGGAATGAAATAGAAATTGGCATGAATGCTGATTTTGGTAGCCTGCATTTCTTGCAGCATGTTTTGAATCACCGAATCAATATGATCGAGATTGTAGCAGTCCTGAAACTTTTGATAGTACGCCAATGTTTCCCGGCAATAATGCTCCACATCAATGTCCGGATCAAAGTCAAGGTCTTCAAATTGTATTTCTTCCGTTTCCTTATCAAATACGATGCTGCCTACTTTTTGAAAACTGTTGGTTTTACCACCCAATGTTTCTTTAACGAGCTGACGCCGCAGACAGACCGTATCTTCTCTTTTATTGTCTCGGCAGTAAACACGATAAATATTAGTACTGTGAGGTGTCTTGTGAACGATTCTGTCTTTGATTGCAGTAGTTGCCTTTCGATATGCATTTGATTTGGATTCACGGGCCGGCTTAACCTTAGTCAGTCCCATATCTTCTCCTACCTTGATCAGCTTGTCCCGCGGGACCAAAACACCGGAAATGGAATAATAAAGTAGATATCCCAGAAATCCGTCTGTGTGATTGTCTGTCACTGCAATAAAATCTTTCATATTCATACTCATTGTCGTTGTTCCTCCCAAAATGTATGCTTATTCTTCTTCGTAAGGATGCCAGTGAAAATAGCAATCAGGATTTTCACATCTTCCGTTCCACATTAGGCTGCCGCAAATCGGGCAAGTCGTAACTTCATATAAATTGTTTTCCATCAAATCCTCCTATGCTGCCTTATCCTGCTGCATTCGCTGTGCCAGATAGTAATCATCGATTCCCTTAAAGCGATCCGGCCAGTCAAACGGCTGATAATTTTGACAAAGCGGAATGCAAATCGCACGGATGTTCTCCATTGCTTTCATCACATGAGTGTTGTACCGCTTGTCCATATCGATACATTCTACGATAATACGCGGTCTCAGCATTCCGATCACTTCCGCTAAAAAACGGGTGTTGTTGACGCCGGTTAAGCCGACGAACAAGGAACCGCCTGACAAATAGCTGGCAATGTCACTTTTCATAACGCCCTCTGTTAAAAATACGGTGTCGCTGTTTCCGTTGCCGACGACATGCACATATCCCTTGATACCGGTTCCGTTTTGATATTTGCCGCCTCCGCTGGAAAACCAGCCAAACCGACAGCCGCGTTTTTCTTTTAAACTTCCGTCTGCTTGTAAATGCCTGTGGATGGGAACCGTATCATATCGGATCTGCAAGCCTTGAATTTGATTATCCGCCGTACAAACCGGAGTCAGGATGCCGCTACCGTATTTTGCAATATGCCAGCGGTTGTCTTTGGTGTAAAATCCGGGCATATCGGTTAAATCAAAACGAGAGGCCAATACATCAGCCACCCACTGCCGAAATTCCGGATCGACCGGGAAACTTTTGTATAAGCTCCCGGTGATGATCGCATCAGACATACCGCGCCGGAGAAGATTCTCCCGATGAGTGGGCTCTAACTTCAACAGCTTTAAAAATTCCATATAGATGATATTTCGCTCCCATAACGGCCGTATGCGCAAGGACGGAGGGGAATAAAAATAGGGATTGGCTTGCGTATGGATATTGGGATTGTTGATCAAATAACGATAAGCCTCTTGGGTTGTCATGGGTTGAAGCATCGGATTAAAGTCTGCAAATAGAATAACGGCATTGCCGCGGTGTCCGCAGTTATGGCAGAAAAATGTGGGATTATCCGGGTTGCGACTGAGGTACATTCGGTATTTGTAATCATTGCAGTAAGGGCAGCGTGCCTGTACTTCAGCTTTATCCAGTGTGTTCTGCTTTATGTCCAGTCCACAAAGGATTGCAGTATCTACCACATCAATATATGTTCCCATATCAGCTCGCCTTTCTCATGTACCCCGCCATATTTTTAAAGTTCACATGCAACTGTTGTCCTTTTATAAATTGGAGCATGATAACTTGGGAGGGCATAGAAGCGTTGCCGAATGTGCCGACAGACTCTTTGTTGTCAACGCCGACCGGACAATCAATACCGGATAAATGCCGCAAGGCTGCGGATAATTCCAGCCCTGCCAGAATTTTCTCAGACAGCGACAAGGAAGTATAGTTCCGCCCTTTATAGGTAAACTTAAAGACATTTTTCAATTCTCCGGTAGACTTTACAACCTCCCATAGCTTGATCCGCACATTGGGCATATTTAATGGCTGTACAGACAGCTCCGAACGTTTTGCAATAAATTCTGACAAGGCTGCGATTTGGTTTTGCTTTTCCTCTTGCTTCATATCAATGCCGGCAAGCTTATCCACTAATTCTTTCAGCTTTTGTGAATGATCCTGTGACTGTAAAGCATCCAGCTCGATCCGCAAAGGAGAAAGCGTTGCTTCTAAACAGCTCAGTTCGTTGATCTGGTCGTCATTGAGATTGCCGTATTGCAGTGTTCGTTTTGCTTCCGATATTTGGTTGTTCAGCTCTGTTGTATTCGGGAAATGACAGGATTCTTTTATCTGCGTTAATTGCCGGGACATCCGATCAATATCTTCATTTTGAAACTGCATAAATTTGTCTTTTTCCTTTTGTTCATACTCCTGTATTTCTTTTTTCTGCGCCATAAGTTGGTTGCCGCGCTGAACGATACTGTTGTATTCCACGGATAGCTTGTTACGAATCGCTTGCAGGCTTTGCTCGGTCAGAACAGTCATACAGTTTGGACAGCAATCACCCGGTTTCAAGGACTCTATCCGTTTTTGAATCTCTTTGCATTGACTGGCCAGCACTTTCAATTGCGCATCACATTCTGCAAGGTGCTGCTGATAGGAAGAAACATACTGCTGTGATTTTCTTTGCTCTATTTTTTCCGACAGCATATGAATCTCTCTTTCAGCGTTGCGGTACGCCTCGCCGGTTTTCATTTGCTCCGCCTGAGTCAGCCATTGTTGTAAACCATCAGAGTCGATTCCTACAAACTGATCGCTTTTCAGCCTGTTGATTGCCTCATGCGTTTGCCGCAATTCTGCTTCCACCGACAGAAGCTTTTGATCGGTAATTTCTTTCGTCTCTCGTATATAATCGATCTGACCGCCTAATCTTGCCTTTTCTGTCGCAAGTTCCTTTAACGAGGCACGACACTCTTTCAGCATCAGCACCGGATCGGAAATCACATATCCGGCAAGGCAGCTGCGCTCCTGCTCTGATAATTGCTCCAATACCGACTCGTTTGGAACGTCAGGCAGATTGCATTCCAGAATTTCGCGCGCTCCCGTTCCCAATTCGGGAAGATAAGACGGATTGAACATCGATAAAAACAGGTCCTTGTCACAAAGCATAGATGCGATATCCTCCTGCCGGATCGTACGGGAATCAAGAACGATTCCCGTTTTATCTCCTTTGCGGGTTCTGGTCAGCGTGTGCGGCTGATGATTCTGATCGGAGAACACCAGGGAAACCTCTACATTGTTGGTGTTTTCCCTCATCAGATTGTCAATATTGGATTGACCGAAGAAAGAAACGCCGTATAGGGCATAGCAGATGCCATGCATGATACTTGTTTTTCCGGTAAAGTTGTCACCGGATATATAGGTGAGATCTCCCAAATCAAAAGACACATTCTCATGGATCCGAAAATTTTTGAAACTTATTTTTTCAAACCGTAATGACGTTATTTTGTTCATGGTCATGTTTCCTTTCTAAGCCGGTTACGCTGCAATATCGAAATGCTGAAGCAGGTTGTATGCTTGGTTTTTGCTGTCCATCTGCTGAATCACAGATACATTGGTAATTACCTGGCCGGGCTGTAAAGAAGCTTGCTTGGGATAAACAGCGTTAAAACGCTGACCGTTTTGGCTTAGCAGCTGAAGATAGGTCGCCGTACCGTCGCTTTGCGCCGCCTGTACCTGATACATTGGTTGCTGTGCGGTTTGCTTCTTGCCGGTTGCCTTTTGGTTGCTGTTCCCGGATGCTGTTTTTCGTGTCTGCGGTTGCAGAGAAGCCTCGGCTTGCTGTATCTGCTGCGGCGTTAACGGCAACGTTTTTAAATAGTTGATTGCAAACTTGGAATAGGCGGCATCAAGCTTTGCATATTCGCCTGATACGATCATCTTTTTGCTGTCTATGCCGACCCAAACGCCATCAAAATCATAAAGATAGCGGGCGATGCCCCACATCGAAGCCGCGCGCTTAAAGGCGTCGGACAAGCCGCCCTTGACAGGCTGGTAATCCGTACTGCCGGCTCCGTCGCTTTTGGTAATCCATTCGTTCCGCTCCGGAAAATAGATGCTGATTTTGCAGATATGCGCCGCTTCCTTTGCAGTCTGTCCCATGATGGTAACCGTTTCGTCTTTCCAGTTTTCACAACCTAAAACAACATCCAACAGATTTTGAATGGCGCGTTTGTCAACATATGGAATCGCGAATCCTTTCGCCTTATCCTTTGTCGTATGAGATACCCGCCATTGGATATCCTCACAAGGAAAAGGCAGCAGCAGACGTTGTCTTTGCTCATTGGTCATTTGATTTTTCCTCCTAACGTGCAAAAATCTTTCAGCGTTTGCCCCGGCACCTGCACCAAAATATGGTTGTAATAATAATCGGGATTCCTTTTGGCGAGCGTGTCCAGCAGCTTCTTGTGTTCTAATCTGCGCTTGTTATGCGCACTGTTAAACAAATCATTGTTATTCGGTAAAGAAAGAACATATTGCGGATAGTTTTCCAGCGCCTGCAGATTATCATAGATTAACGCCTCGTTTCTTCCCATACAGATTTCCCCGTTATCATGGACATTGGAAAGCGGATAATAGTACAAAGGGCTGTCCAGCGAAAGCGCCCCCTGCGGTATTACTCGTAAAAGAGTACGCAATACCATATGCTCCTTGTTTAACAGGATTCCGAAAATCAGATTCGGCATCGGGAAATTAAGATAGGGGCTATCCGAATAAGTGTAAGAATAAGTGATCTTTTTCGCCGGATATCGAAGCACGACATAAGTTTCCGTCGCGCTGACAGAATAGGATAGGATTCCGGACGGAAGCAGACCGTTAAAACACATTTGATCTGTTTCTTGGCTTTGAAAAAAGCATTTTTCTAAATCCAGCAGCGATATGACTTTGTGACTGATGGTATTATCCTGATAAATATCAATGTTTACCGTATCTTTGTTATCATACAAGCGAATGTTCAGACCGTTTTCTGATAATGTTTCCGGCATTACGCAGCCATCCTTTCCATGTGATCCGTCATACTTTGTCCAACGGTTGGACAAAGTATGGTTTCCAGTTCTTTATTTTTCTGCTCGATAAATTCTTTGAGAAGTAAAAGATTTTCAAGGATACTGACGTATTCAAAAGCATCACATTCATCAATCATTAAAAAGATTTTCGGCGCGCCGTCACCATAGACCAAATTGCCGGAATAAGCAAATGAGCCGATTTTATCATTTAATGCTTCTACAAAAGGATTTTTTTGAAATGCCTTGTGCTTTTTTCTGCTGTATTGCTTGCACAAATCAAAGAATCTTGTAATGACAGGATCAAAGATTTCCAGCAGTATACTGTTATAGTCGTCAAAATCCTGGTAAATGGTACCAAAGATACGATACATCATATCCTGAAACAAGTCACAATTTGTGCCATCCTCATAATCATAAAGACCGACATGATACCAAATACCGGTATAATCATAAAACAGCTTTATCATATACAGAATTTCATAATTAAAATGTTCAAACATACCGGCACCTCAAATAAACACAGCATCTGACAAGCACGGTTTTGCTTTCGCAAGAAAGTCAGTCATTGCCATATATTCAGCAATGTTCTGAAACCAAGGAACGAGCTCCTCTATATTACTATACACATAGCTCAGCTCCTCTTTTGAAAATGCGGAAAAATCCAAATTATCTGTCGTGGTCTGTTCCTCATCCAGATAAAAAGGGATAAATACATCAGTGATTAGGTATCGTTCCCCTTTTGTCAGATTTATTTCACAACTACTGTCTGCCTCTTGACAAGCAGACAAGACGGATTTGAATGTTTGTATATTCATTGGCTGATTTCCTCGTCTTTCTAAGCTGCATAAGAAATTCGGCTGCGGAGATTGGTAAGGACGGAATCAAAAATCTCCTGCGAAATATCCTGCTTGTTTATGATTTGATCATTTGGGACTCCTGCATAAATCATTTCCATGATCCTTTTTTCTGTCGGATCAGCAGTTCGGAGCAGATGCTCTACTAATTTTACTTTCATAAAATCTTCCGCCGCCGTTTTGATTGTCTGTTCGGAAATCACTTCTTCCTCGATGAAATAGAATTCTTCTGTTACATCATCCAGATTGACAATTTCCAAGGGAGAAAGTGTTTCTGTCATCGCTTCCTGCATGAACAGATCCGCAATTTCGGAAAACTGTTCATCGGTGAAGGAAGAAAATTGAAAACAGAATTTGACGGCTCGGATAAAGCCGATTGCCGCATCCCCATAGCATTCTTCGTAATTGTAGCCATGGGAACAGAGAAATGCAGAAATCAACTCACTTTTTTGTTCTGCAAATTTACGTTCTCTTTCAGTCAAGCCTTTACATTTCATTTGATAAACATTCCTTTCTGTTATGCCAGCGTTTTACAGCCGTCCGGCGTTAATATGTGAAATATCATTTTGTTGGAAGTTACGGTTTATGACCGTTGTTTCTGTATGAGTGTCAGTGATTTCTGTTTTGGAAGTTTTCATACTGATTAGATAAGAATTGCAATTCTTCCACGCATATATATCTGTCCATTCTGCACCTCTATCCGACGAGCTTTGCAAGCCGTTCGTTAATCCGTTTTCGGACATGTCCGGGATACAGCTCACACAAGACCGCTTTGAGATTGTCTGCATACGAGGGGAGATATTTTCTGGCGTTGCCGGTGTTTTTGCAGGTGTTAGAGACAACAAAATATACAGCAGTGTATTTATCTCCGGTATCTGCAATCAGGTCGAACAGTGGGTTTTCCATTAAAACATAGATACTTTCTCCGGTTTCAGACGGTTTCCAGCACATCCTGGTCTGAAAACTTGGGTATCCCTTCCGAATACTGCGGCATATTTGGGTTAAAAAGCAATTCCAGTCCTTTTCATCATCCTTGCTGACATAGATTGCGCTATTGTCCACATAGAATCCGTCATAATCGGATTTACAGCGTACCGGCGGCAGATAGTTCATTATGCCGACCTCCTTTTCTTCTGCTTTTGGATTTCAAGCAATTGCTCATACGGAATGATTGTAATGTCATGCCCATAATTGACATGATGCTTCCCTTTGCCATCGTCCAAGATATATTCCAGTTTCAGATCCTTTTTACCGTCAGGACGCTTCACCAAAACAGCGTCAACCGTCATTGTTAATGTCTTTTCCAGCCTCATATATTTTTCCTTTCTGAGTTTTATTTCAGCGGTTTTATGATATATTCCTGCTCCGCAAATTCCGCACGCATATGAATCAGACGGGAAGAAAAAAGCGTATGATACGTTTGAATTCTACCGGTGATCAGCAGAGCATATACAAAGCAGGTGACAATAGTTGCAGCCATGATGTTTGCTGCAATCGACTGCGGGGCGGAGATGTTTTGCTCCGCGCAGGACAGTTCGGAAGGGAACCGGTCGTTTTCCTCTTCCTGCAGGAGTTCAGGATAAACACCTGCGACGGGTTCCAATACCGTTTCTCCGTATTCCCGGATACCGCAAACAACCTGACCGGTCTGTAATCCGTTACCGGAATCGATATATATGAGGTGTTCGGTTTGGCAAAACACTTCATGACAGAGTCTGCGGCTTTTATTGTTATCTACGGCGCTGATCAGAATGACTCTTTGCGTTTCTCGGATATTTTTATCCGGATCGGCAACAAAGTCGGGTTTCAGCAGCATTTTGAGCTTATCAATATTCTCAATAAAGTCAGGAACATATTCCGCTGCGATTCCAAATGCGCCTGCATAACGTTCTGCTAACACTTTAGCTTTGTTGTGACCGATATCCTGTCTTACAAAGTTCTGCCGGATCAGGTTCTTTTCTTTCACCACATCGCCGTCGCACACGATAATACGAATGCTTTTATTGATAGAATGTGCGATCCGATAGAGATGGGGAATGAGATACCCTCCTGTTCCGCCGGCGCCGAGGAGAACGATTTTAACCGTTGCTTGTTCAGATATCCGCATATCGGCGCCACGCTCCCTTTAGCCGATTGATTAACTTCGGCTGTTTTTTGATTTTCAGCTTTTCCATCCATTTTTCCGGAAACGGACAGCTATCTTTTGGAATATCAAAGATTTTCTCCACTTCCAAAGGGATAAACTTTCCGCCGCAGGAGGCGCGAAGTTTGATTTGCGGTACTGCTTCGTCAAGCCTTCCGATCACCATATACAGCCTGCTTGCCAGTTCGTCCGCATCGTCAATACACGAAAAAAAGGCAGGCATGGTATTGTGTGAGTGGATATCCATGACATGGAGGTAGCGGCAGTCATCATACTCTGCATTTGCCGTCACCTCACAGCCGGATACCGTTTGTTCGGGAACATCGCAGATATATTTTTGCTCTGCTTTGTCGTACAGGATGTTCACCAGCACTTCGGTGCCGCTTTTTTGACATATGTATTGAAAAAAGCTGACGACCTGCAACAGTAAAGAGGCAGGCAGTTTAGGCAGACAGAAATGAAAATATCGGTTATCTTGGGGAGATTGCCCCGGCACCGGATCTGCCGGGGCAACAAAAATTCCGATATCGTTATTCCTGACTTGATATATGACGCTGTCTTTCAAGGGTACATAGGTTACCTCTTTCTCAGACGCAATGGCATCCTCTAAAGTAGGGTACATCGGAATGATATTTGCTTTTCCTTTCTTCTGAAAAACTACCGTTGCTTTTACATAGCACTTAGGTTTTTTATCCGCTTCTTTCTTAGCGTTTTTCAGCCCGTCTAAGAAATCCTTGCTCTTTTCTATTTGCGCTTTGACCTCAAAGACTTTAGCATTGGAATCCGTGATAGATTTTGTCACGCTCCCGTAAACTACCGACCATTTGACGTCTCGGTCTTTGGAATCCAGTTCGGGATAGTCGCCAACGTTTTGAAGCCGTAAATCTTCAAAAGTAGTCTCAGGATCTGTGATTTCTTTCATTGCTTTGGAATATTGGAAAAACGGATTTTGCGCTATTATGCTTTCCGTGAACCGTTTTTCGCTATCCTGCTGGGCTTGTTCCACTGCGGTGTGAAAGAAGCTGAAAGTCGGCTGCGCGTTGGTTCCGGCAGGCGACAGTGTATCATTTCCTTCCGTCCGATTCTGCTCGGGTATTGAAACCGGTTGCTGCTCTGCAACTTGCAAACCAGCCCGGTTTGGCTGATCTGGTTCAGCAATCTGTTGGGGATCCGATTCCGGAACTGCTGCAAACAGATCGTTTTGGGGAATTTTGTCTGTCTGAAGGTTCGTTTCTTGCAAAAAGCTGTTGATAAAGTCTTCATTCATGACGTTAACCTCTTCCTTTTTTAATATTTTAGAGAAATATATATACAAAAAAGAGACCGGCAAAACGCCCCCTATTAGGGATGTTAAGCCAGCCTCTTTTGTGGACCGGATATATGTGAAAGCCGCTTGTTTCATCAGCTTTCCCGAACAAAAAAGGTCAGAGCTATTCCGTTTGGAATTAGCATCTGACCTCGTACCTCACACCTATGCGCTATAGCGCGCATCTACTCTTACTCTTTATTGTCTTCATTATATCGCGGTTATATGCCGTTGTCAAGCGGTTTTGCGGATTTTCTACGGGAATAAGACAATACATGCTATTTTTCGATTGGAGTTTTTGTTTTCCATGTTTACGCTGCATTGCTTTCATCGAAACATTCCATTGTTTGCGAATGTGCAGACATCATACAATTACGAAAAAAGCAGATCTACGGAAAAATTATTGCGAAGTGATAACATTATCTTTATAGAAAATGCCAATAGCGTCACATTGCTGTTTGTGCTATACTGTTCAAAGCAAAGAAACGGAGTGGAAAATATGATTTATAAATGCGACAATCCATATTGCGGGTTTCTCTTTGAACGCGTTGGAGAAGTAGATTGCTGTCCTGATTGCGGGCACGATGATATCA
>JABLTO010215253.1_pt1 | contig 13979 bp, 6 predicted proteins | sample 7160091 | NCBI WGS metagenome assembly JABLTO01 (sample SAMN14651225, study PRJNA627086) | human gut metagenome | isolation source: feces | host: Homo sapiens
CTTTCACCAGCAAAAGCTTTAAGTAAATTTTCTTTTGTCTTACTTGAATTAAAATCAGTCATTATAAATTACCATCCTTTCATCTCGTTTATTTTATATTCTATGCAATTTACCAAATTTTATTCAATAGGGCAATATTCTTTAAAAACTCAAAAAAATTTCAGAAAATAACCTAATTAATTTACCTCAAATTTCCAATAGTGTATTGAAAGCTATTATGGAAGAGTGATAAAATATGTAGATAGAGATAGGGGTTGATAAAATATGAATTGTTCAAAACATCATGATAGAGAAGCAAAAGGAATGTGTGTCAGATGTAATAGGCTTATTTGTGAAGAGTGTGCAGTAAAAATTAATAATAAATATTATTGCAAAGAGTGTGTTTCTGAAATGTATTCAACAGATAATGAAAATGATAATACTTATAATAATAATTCAAATAATATGAATTATACTAATGATAGTAATTTAGGTAATAATATAAATGAAATAAATAACCCAAATAATAATCAAGAACAATTAGATTTAGGGAAAGTCAATTCATATACAAATGTGAATGTAAGCGATAGTTTATATAGGAATTCAAATAATAATTCACAAGAAAATTTATATTCAAATTATCAAACTAATCAATATGGAAATACAGGTGTTAAAATAGATAGAAAGTATAAAGAAGCAAGTTATGTTTTATCAATAATAGCAATTGCACTTTTGATTCCTAAGGTGGTTTTGGCTATTGGTGGTTTTGCAGATTGCTTTGAAAATATGTATCTTTCAATAAGGTATGATGAAGGGGTTAGAGCATTATTTTTCTTTATAAATTCTTTATTAACATTAATTGAACCATTAATAATTATTGCATTAGCAGCATTATCATTTAAGAACTTTATGAAATTGAAAAAGGTTGTTAGGATTATAGCCCCAATAGCTGTAGTTGCGATATTTACATTATTAATATTTATTACTGGAAATATTGCATTAAGATTTATATACATTAGTCCATTTATAAGCATGTTATCTTACATTATTCCTGTTGCTTTAATTGTAATAGCAAATTGTTTAGATAAGGAATAAGTTTAATTAAATACAAGATTATTAAGCAAGTTGATGTTAAGATTAAAATCAATCTTTTGAATAGAGTTTTAATCTTAACATTTTTATTTGTAAAAGGTTTTATTAGTATACTTAATAATGTAAAATAGGATTAATGAAATAAATTAAGGAGATAAATTCAATATAGGAGGTAAGGATATTGAGTAAGATAAAGGTTTTAAGCGTATTTGGAACGAGGCCTGAAGCAATAAAAATGTGTCCATTAGTTAAAACGTTAGAAAAGGATGAAAGAATAGAATCAATAGTATGCGCAACAGGTCAGCATAGAGAAATGTTAGATGCAGTTTTAGAAATATTTAATGTAAAGCCACAATACGACTTAAATGTAATGTCACATGGACAAACAATTGTAGATGTTTCAAATAAGGTTTTAACTGGAGTAGATAAGGTAATTAAAGAATGTAATCCAGATATAGTATTAGTTCATGGAGATACTTCAACTACATTAAATGGAGCATTAGCAGCTTTTTATAATCAAAAACCAATTGGGCATGTAGAAGCAGGGCTTAGAACTGGAGATATATATTCACCATTTCCAGAAGAAGCAAATAGGAAGCTTACTGGAGCAATTGCAACATTACATTTCGCTGCAACAAAGAGTAATAAGGAAAATTTAGAAAGAGAAAATATACATAATAATATATATATAACAGGTAACACTGTAATTGATGCACTTTTAAGTGTAATAGATGAAAATCATAAGTTTGAAGATGAAAGTTTAAATAAGATAGATTTTGAAAATAAGAAATTAATTTTATTAACTGCGCATAGAAGAGAAAATTGGGGAGAACCAATGAAGGGAATCTTTGCAGCGGTTAGAGAAATGGTTGCTAGAAATGAAGATGTTAATGTTATATTCCCTATGCATAAAAATCCACTAATAAGGGAACTTGCAACTGAAGGGTTCAGAGGAATTGAAGATAAAGTACATTTAATTGAACCTTTAGAGTATGTTGATTTTGCTAATTTAATGGCTAAATGTTATCTTATAATGACTGATTCAGGAGGAATTCAAGAGGAAGCTCCTGCACTGGGTAAACCAGTTATGGTTTTAAGAACTGAAACTGAAAGACCAGAAGCTATTGAGGCTGGCACAGTTAAATTAGCTGGTATAAATAAGGATGATATTTTTAATATAGCAAATGAACTTATTAATGATAAAGAAGCTTATGAAAAAATGGCACATGCAGCTAATCCATATGGAGATGGAAAAGCTTGTGAAAGAATAGTAAATAATATAATTGAATATTTTAAGTAACAAAATCCTCCTAAGAGTAATACTGAAGTATTACTTACTTGGGAGGATTTTTATTTTTTAAATTTGGCAAAAAGATATATAATTAATAAATTAATTTATGAAAAATTACTATTATTTTTGTGATATGTTATACTTGAACATAAAAAGAAAATAATGTAAAATTAAATGTGCAAGAAAAAATTTGCTTTTAGAATTAGAACTAGGGGATAAGAGTGTGTTTAATTTAGGTAAGGAAGAAGTAGTGAAAAAGAATAATCAAATAATAGTATTACTTATATTAGCTTCATTATTAGTTATTGGCTTTTTTGTTTACTTATTTATAGATTATGAAGTTGGATATAAATATATAGTGGGGCAAGGTTTTATAGCATCTACAAATGATATTGTTACTTGTATATTTTTAAACATAATGGCCTATTTAGGGTGCTTAATTTATTACATAGGAAATGAAAAAGATGAGTATTTTATTATTTCATTGATATATTTAAATTTATTAATAGGTATAATATATGAAGGAATATTTGGAATTGAAAATTTGGGAATAATTAATTCAATTTTAAGAGCGCTAATATTAATATCAATTTTATATATAAATCGTATAAAAAGCCTTATTGCAAGTGGTAAAAAAATAATAGTATCAAATTTAGTTATAGGATTTACCATTATTAATATTTATATAGAAAGATATCTAATAAATAGATATAGAGCTATGGGATATATGAATTTAATAATAATTGCAATTATTCTATCAGTTATTATTAGTTTCATAGCAATTATAATTTTAGCTAGAAATGCTATTAAGAACTTAGATGTATTATATTCTTATGTGCTTACAAGCATTTCATTATTAGTTAGTAGAAAGTTTATTATTATATATGGAATATTTAATTTTCCAACAGAAAATAATTTAGGAATACTTAAGCTATACATGGGTTTAACTAAGTTTTCATTTTTATTTATAGTATGTGGAGTTTTTATGCAAGTTCTTTTGAAAACAAAAGAAAATGTACAATTAAGCTCTGAGTTAAAAATATTTTATAAATTAGCAGAGTTTAATTATAGTGAACAAATAGCACTATTTGATAGCAATGGAGAGTTATGTTATGCAAATAAAAAATTTAGGGAATCAATAAGTAAATCACAGGATGAACTAAAGCAGTATGATGATATAAGAAGAAGTTTATATGAAGGTGGATATAGTGTTTTAGGATTGATTAAGCTTTTAAATGAAAACACTGATATAAAGAAGGTTTTAGAAGTAGAAAATATTGATAGAGTTTTTGAAGTTTATGGTCAAAAAATATATACACCTAATAATAAGATTTATTATGCCTTTAAATTTAATGATATAACTGAAGAGTATCGTAAAAATCAAGAAACTAAAAATAATGAAAAAATATTATCGGATATAATAGATGATATACAAGAGATGATAATAGCTCTTGATAAGGATGGAAATATTATATTTTTAAATCTAACAGCTAAAAAGTACATTGGAGATATTGATTTTAAACAAAAGAAAATAAATTATGCTAGTTTAGTAAGTAATCCTGATCAAAGAGAAAATTTTGAAGCAAAAATAAATGAAAAAATAAGATATTCTATAAGTATAGATGAAGGAAAAACTATAGAAATTGAATCTATAACTTTAAAGATAAAGGATAAAGAAATATCTAAAGTGGACAAGATAATTTTAGCAAGAAATCCAGGTGAAAGTAATAAATATAATAACCTACTTTTAGAATATGATAAATTTAAAGAACATGAAAGAATAAAAAATAATTTCATTATAAATTTATCTCATGAATTTATAACACCTATAAATGTTATTTTTTCAGTAATTCAATTATTAGAGAATGTAGATATTTCTGATAAAGATCAATTAGTAAGCATATATAGTAAATATAAAAAGCCTGTAAAGGTAAATTGTTTGAGGATATATAGAACTATTAATAATATAATTGACACATTAAGACTAGATTATGAAAATATTGAGATGAATTTCAAAAATATAAATATAGTTGAATTGGTAGAAGAAATTGTAACCTATATTGCAAAGTATTCAAATAATATTAATATAATATTTGATACAGAATTTGAGGAAAAGATAGTAAGTTGTGATCCAAGTAAAATAGTTAAAGTAATTACTAATATATTAGCTAATGCTATTAAATTTAGCCCCAATAATAGTGAAATACATATTAATATTAAATGTGAAGATTCTATGATAATTATTGAATGTATTGATAATGGAATAGGTATAAGTGAAGAGATGATTGAAAATATATTTGAGCCATTTTTACAAGTTGATAATTCATTGAGAAGAGCGAGTGAAGGTAGTGGAATGGGATTAAGTATTGCTAAGAAGCTAATAGAGCTACATAATGGAAGTATTTCTGTTGAAAGTAAATTAGGAATAGGAAGTATCTTTAGAATAATTTTACCGGATAATTGTTTAGAAAGTTCACATGATAATATTAGTAAAATTTACGAAGTGAACAGTAAAGAAATAGATGCAGAATTATCCGATATATATAATTTGTATTAATTTAAACACCATCTTAAAATGTTAATAATTTTAAGATGGTGTTTCTTTATTATAAGTTGTGAAAAGTAATAAGAAAAAGTAGGAGAAAAATAAACAAATAGTAAATGAATAATTAACAAATTGCTAATTATATAAAAGTTATATTTTTAAATTTATAAAAAATAAAAATTGAATTATAAATTTAATTTAATTCAAAAAACAATTACAAAAATGAACGTAAAGAGTTTAAAAAACGAAAAAAATAGAGTAAAATGTAAAAAGATAAGTACTAAGTAAGGCAATTATCTATATTTGGCGAAAAAAGGAGAGGTGTAAATGAAAAAGATAGTATCGTGTACTATTGCAACTGCTTTAGCTACTACAAATTTAACTACTGTATCTGCAGATACTATAAAATCTGTAACAAAAATAGATGATTCTATTAATGCTAATATTAATGAAGAAGCTAATAGCTCAGTAGATGTTACCATAGAAGATATAGAGAAAATTGAAGGTTCATCTGAGGAAGGAATGGTAACAGAAAATAATAATGATTCGACAGATTTAGGAGATGAAGTTGTAGAAACAGAAGGTACTGAAAAGGAAACAACTTCTAATAATGAAGCTGATGAAATGATGAATGAAGGTATATTAAATTCAGAACAATCTTCAGAATTAAATTCAGAGGCTAGCGAAGTAGATAGCAAAGAGAGTGAGCAACAAGAACTTTCAAAATCTAATGATTCTACATATTTACAATCAGCTAAAAGATATGGGAAATTAGAATTTGATATGAATTTTGCAATGCCAATATCAAATACAGATTCTATGAAGCTTAAAATAAGTAAAGAGAATCAAGAGATTGGAGTAATAACTGATTTATCTGTTGAAGAAGGAACTTTCAGCAATGGTGCAACTTATAAAATTGAAACGTTAAATTCAAAGAAGTTACCGTTAGAAAGTGGAGATAATGATATTTACTTCTTACATATAACAATAGAAAAATTAGAACTTGGAACATATAGTGCAGAAATTACTGCTGAAAGTTATGTAGATACTACGGTTGAAAATATAGAAATAATGGATTTCTCAAAGAGAGTTATTTTAGGAAATAGTAGTAATGAAGCTTTAAAATATAATGGAGTATTTTTAGCTGGTGATGTAAATGGTGATGGAAAAATCGATATGGGTGACTATGAACTTATATTTGAAAATATCGGATCATCATATAACTCAAAATATGATGTAAATAAAGACGGAAAAATTGACATTGCTGATTTAACTTATGTTAATGAAAATATTGGATTAAGCCAAGGTCAAGTAGTAATTGAAAATACTGATGCAATCCTTGATGTTAATAATGTTAACGTAGATGAAAGTAAATTTGAGTTAGAATTTGGAGATAACTTAAAAGATATATTCTTAGATAATGAGAAATCAATAGGAATTGCGAAAAATGATGGACAGGCTCCTAGTAAAGAATCACCATTAGTTATTGATATTGATTTATCAAGTGCTATGAGGAAAAATGGAGTAGCTAGAACTGGAAATGGCAATGAAGCTGTAGAAATGGAGAAAATAGTATTAAAGGCTCCTGAAAACTCTATTAATGCAAATGCGGGAATGCCAGAGGCAGGAAGTATAACTTATACTGATGAAAATGGTGTTCAACAAACAATTGAATTTAATAGCAATTCAAGTGATGTTTCAACAGCATCAGTATATTCAAGAAGCGTGGATGGGGATATAGTTATTGATTTAGGAACTCAAGTTGCTGTTAAACAGATTTCTATAAATGTAACAGCAAATAGAGGAAATAAAAATATTTCTGAAATAGCAAAAATTGAGTTTTTAAATAATGTATATAAGGAAGTTCCAGCTCCAAATATGAACATTCCTACAATAAAAACTTTAGAAACATCAACAAAATTGCATGATGAAAGAATAACAATATCATGGGAAGCGCAACCAAATGTAACATCATATGAAGTAATGTATCAAAAACTTGATGCTAATGGAAAAGTTGTTAGTACAAAGAAGCTTCAAACAAACGAAACAAATATAAATATATTAGATAAGGATATTAAGCCTTACGACTTATATAGAGTAAGTATTCAATCATTAAATGGTGAATGGAGCAGTGGTTACTTAAGTGAAGATGATGTACCATCAGCTTTTGATGGAAAGGCAGATAACGTAGATGCTGACTTTAATCCAATTGATAGTTACTACAATGGTGATAAGGGAAGTGTATCAGAAATACAAGTTGTTCCATTAAATTCACCAGAGCCACCAAGAAACTTAACAACAGAGCAAGGATATAAGTCATTTACAGTAAGCTGGGAAGAGCATTCTGAAGCAAGAGACTTTGATATTTACTATAGAAAAATTGGTGATGAAAATAAAAATTGGATAAAAGCAAATGATAATAATAAAGAAGTTGCTGAAGGTAGCCAAGATATTACTAATCCAGATAAGAGTAAATTAGTAAGAAGTCATAGCTATACAGTTAATGGACTTGAAGATAATGTTTCTTATGAAGTAAGACTTACAGCAACTAACCATTTAGGTACAAGTGAAATGTCTAAGACATATATAGCAAGTACAACATCAGTTAATCCACCAGTAATGCAAGAGTACAAGCTTATAAATAGACCAACAGATGAAAATGAAATTGGTACTACACATATCATTGATGTACGTAATAAGCTAGATGCTGATGGATGGGCAACTCAAGATGATTACTTACATTATGACTCTGAATATGCATTAGTTGATGGAGACTTTACTACTGAATGGAAGGTTGATAACTGGGATACAGGAGCTAGTTATGGAGCTGATAGAGGTTCAGAGATTACATTTGATGATACTTATACAATAGGCTCAATAGGAATTGGACAAACTTTAGAAAAAGGAAATTATATGGGCTTATATAAAGTTAAGGTTACTTATTGGGATGAAAATGGTGATAAACAAGTAGTTTATACAGAATCAATAACTGAAAAGTCTTCTAATGGACATAATTATTATATTGTAAAATTACAAGAACCAATAACTACAAATAAAATAAAGGTAGATACATCTGGATATGGTGGAAGTATACAAAGAATATCAGAGCTTAAATTCTATGAGTATGATAGCTTAGCAGATGATATAAAAGATTTATATGAAGATGATTTAAGATTAGTTCTTAAAGATACAGTAACTCAAGATATGTTAGATGAGTTAGCAGAGAGATTAAATACTCCAGATCCTATTTGTGGTGAATATCATCCAGAAAAGTCTGTTTTAGAAAAGGAATTAGATATTGCACAAAAGTTATTTAATGATAAGGAAGTTTCAGAAAAAATAACAACTCTTGATGCTAGTATCAGAACTGATAATGAAGGACCATCTTTAGGAATGGAAAATAGTTATCAATCATTAGGAAGTGTTGCAAGACCTTCAGTTGATGATGATGGAACAGCTAAGCAAATAGCTGTATATATGGGTTCATCTGATCCTAATACAAAGGTTGATATAGTATTCTTACAAAATTATGGACAACCAGGAGAATATATAAGTAAGGTTTATACAATATCACCTGGTAGAACTGAAATAACTATTCCAACAATTATTTCTGCCGATGTAGAAAAGGGTGGTCAAGTTATGGCTAGAGTTACTCAAGGTTCTACAACTGCAAATGTACAAATACGTTTAAGTGGAGTTACAGAAATTCCTCATTTAAATGTTAATAATTTAATAAATGATGATTCTAAGGAAAGTGAAGTTAAAGATAAGATTAGAACTTACATATCAGAATTAAGAACATATATGTCTGATATTAAGACACTTTACCCAACTCAAGTTAGTGATAAGGATAAGATAAATAATATATATCTTTATGATGAACAAACATCACCTTTAAATACAACAGATATTGAAGGAGATAGATTTACTCTTACATTACCTGCATCAGAAATACTAAGAGGTATAGAAAGTGGGTTAGAAGGTGATACAGAAGCTCAAGTAAATAGAGTTTATGATGCACTTTTAGCTTGGGAGCAAGAAGTACAAGTTGGTTTTGCTAAGAAAGGTGTATTTGAAGAAGTTCAAGACTTTAATGGAAATGGTCAAATTGATGAAGAAGACCAAGCATATTTCAAAAAGCATAGAGCACCACTTACAAGATTAAATATTAAGTATCAAAGAATGATGATGGGAGCAGCGGCTTATGCATCAAGTCACCATATAGGTGTTGGATTTGGTTCAGCACAATATATTCAAGGTGTTCCTTATAAATTTGATGATGCTGGAAATGTTATAAATGCAAGTGAAGCACACCTTTATGGAGGTTTAATAGGCCATGAAATGGGTCACTGTATGGATATTGGAGATAGACTTTATCCAGAAACAAGTAATAACTTAATGACTGCAATAACTGGAACTATGTTAGATGAAGATAGTCCATATGCATCAGCAATGAAAGATTTATATAAGAAGGTAACTTCAAATACTATAGGATTATCTACTGATAGAACTGTTGTAGTAAACATGCTATGGCAACCATACCTAGCATATGAAGATGACAGTACTTATAAGATGTTATTTACAGATAATGATGCAGATTTAAGTAATGATTCATTCTATGCAAAATTAAATAGAGCATATAGAGAAATGACAGAAGAAGAAAGAGCTGATGGAGATAGAGATCAATGGTTAATAAGAATGACTTCAAAAGTTGCAGAAAAAGATTTAACTGATTTCTATGAAGCTCATGGAATAGTGGCAAATGCTACAACTTTAAAATATGTATCTCAATTCCCTAAAGAAACTAGAAAGATTCAATATATAAATGATGAAGCTAGAAGAAGAAGAATGGAAGGAACTGCAGATATGGAAGCAGGAACTACACTTTCAGCTAGTTTTGGCGTTGATTCTAAGGGGAATCAAATTGTAAGTGGTTCTTATGTAAATGATAAAAATGTTACTATTAATTTATCTGTAGATAAGAGCAATGATAATATCTTAGGATATGAAATTTATAGAAATGGTAAACCTTGTGGATTTATTGAAAGAGATAAGGCTTCTGCAGATACAGTTTATACTGATGTTGTTGATAATATGAATAACAGAGTAGTAACTTATTCAGCAGTTGCATATGATTATAATTTAAATCCTACAAATACAGTTGAATTAGGAACTGTTAAGGTTAGACATGATGGTGGAGTTGCTAAGTCTAGTACGATTTTAACTACAAATACTATAAGTGTTGATGAAGGGCATAACGATATTCATTCATGTAATGAAAATGAAGATTTAAAACTTGCATTAGATGATGACAATACTACTGCTTACGAAGGTAGAATGTTAACTAAGGATGAGTTTAATAGTTCAGTTCATTTAACTGAAATGAATCCAAATAACGATCCATATGTAGTATTAGATACAACTGAAATGAAAACTTTAGTTGGTATTAAGTATACTGCACCAGTACAAACTTCAGGATTCATATTTAAGAAACAATCTGTAGTAAGTACAGCTCTTAATAAATATAAAATTGAAGTAAGTAAAGATGGTTCTAATTGGACAACTGTTAAGGAAGGAACATTAGATTTAACAGCAGATAATCCTACAGCTACAATTTACTTTGATAAAGAAGGGGTTACTGGAGGAAATCAATTAAATTCATATAATGCAAGATATGTTAAGGTTACAGCTCTTGGAACTAAGAGTATTTCGGCAGCAGAATTAGAAGTATTAACTCCTCCAGGAGATAATATTGAAATAGGTGTATCTGATGACAATATTAATTACAAAAATGGTATTGGAATATTAAAGGATAAATTTGTTTATCAAGTTGACAACCCTGATACTGCTGAAAATGAAGAAAAATCAATACCAGCAGGTTCAATAGTTATAACTGGGGAATATAGAGGAAATCCTGCATTCAATGTGCCTTTAGTATTAAATCAAAATGAAGAGCATATTGCAGATAAGTATAATGGAATACTTATGGCTGAAATTCCTGATAATGGAGATTTAGAAGAAATATCAGAAGGTAACTGGATTTATTGGGTTGAACCACAAGATGCAGCAAATTTCATGACTGATAACACTGAGATTTTTGCAGAATTATATAGAACAGATAGTGCTGATGCCTTAACTGGTGGTCAAAGACTTGTAAGTGATACATTTAAAATTGCAGTACCAGATAAATTACCAGAAATAGTATTATCTTCAGGTACTACTACAACAAGAAGCAAATCAAATGTTAAGACTTTTGAAATTAAGGAAAATGTAATTGAAAAAATTACTGAAACAAGATAAAGCTTAGCAAGCTTAGAGAGTGACAAGTTTTAAGTGGCAAGTCACAAGGTTAGCAAGTGACAAGTTATGGTTTAAATTCAGCTTAGCTGAATTTGAAAAAGTGTATTTGGAAGAAACTCCGCAAGGAGTTTCTACTTAAACCACTAACTATTAGCTACTAACTCAAAACTAAAGTAATGGGGGGATAAAATGAAACCAGATAATTTTGAAAAAAAATCTGTTAGAAAAGCTAACAATAATAAATATAATAAAAGAATTGTAAGTTTAATTGCATTATCTGCAGTTGTTGTAAGTACATGTGCAGTGACAAAAAATATTTCAGCAGATAATAAAGAAAAGAGTAGCAATGTCTCTGTTGAATTGAATGTTGAAAAGTTAGAAAGAGATAAAGTGAAGATAGAATTAGAAAACTTTACTCCTGTAATAAAATCATTACAATTAAGCTTAAAGATTGATGGTAATGCAAAGTTTAGAGAAGACAGCATTAAATGGCTTGTAGAATCATATGCAGATGAAAGTTCAAGTGATTTAAAAACTCATGTAAAAATGGGTAATGATAAAAAATCTATGGAGATATTCATAGTTTCAAGTGAACCTTTAGTTAAAAATGGTGGAACAATAGAAATTTGTGAAATAAATGTTGAAAAAGATTCAGTAGGAAAATCAGCATATAGTATTGAAGCTAATGTTAATGCTGAAGGGGAATCTTATAGCTATGTAATTAACGATACAAATAGACAAGTTAGTGGAATTGATATGGCTAACTTAAGTGAAGAAAAATTAACTATAAATTCACTACCAGTAATAAGCTTAAAAAATTCTCCTGCAATAGCTGATGGAAGTATAATAGTATCTAAAGGTGACACTTTTGATGCAAAAAGTTATATTGAAGTTAATGATGAAGAAGATGGAGAAATTTCAGTTGATGAGGTTACTGTAACTGGTAAAGTTGATACTAAGAAGGTTGGTACATATAGTATTAAATATTCAGTTAATGATAGTGAAGGTGATGAGGTAACTTTAGTACAAACTGTTATGGTTGAAGAGGTCAATGCTAATAATGCAACTCCTCCAACAATTACTATTAACAATAATGGACAAGGAGATGGAAAATTAGTTGTTACTGAAGGTAAGGTAGGAAATTTACTTGATTTAATAACTGCAGTTGACTATTTAGGAAGAACTATTAATGTTAATATAGAAGGAAATTATGACTTAAATGTAGCTGGAGAGTACAAGATTACATTAGTAGCTACTGATAGATTAGGAAATGAATCTAGAAAAGATATTGTATTAACTGTTGAGAAGGCACCAGTAGTTCCAGATCAACCAGATCAACCAGATCAACCGACTCAACCAGATCAACCGACTCAACCGGATCAACCAGAACAGCCAGGTCAACCAGATGCTCCAAGTGATGGAAATACTGGAGATGATGAAAGTAATCAAGATTCTAATAAACCAGGAATACCAGATGGATCAGGATCAGCAAATAATAATGAAAATAATGGTACAAATAATAGTACAGATAATAATGGTACAAATAACAATACAACAAGTAATAATATAACAAATACTGATAGTGAGAAGAAAAATGAACTTCCTAAGACAGGGCAAGGAGTATTCTATGGAGTAATAGTAGCTATAGCAGCTGCTATTATAGGAAGTGGAATATACTTAGTTACAAAAAAGAAAAAGAAATAAATAGTTTTAAGTGATTTAAATAGCTCTTTAGGATGCAGCATAATGTTGCATCCTAGAGGGCTACTTATTTTTATAACAAGGTAAATAATATAAGGAGTAATAAACTGAACTATTTGAATAATATGGAGTTTTAACTGGAAATTAACCTCATGTTAACCAATTTAATCAAAATAATGGTTATTATATTTTTAGTAGGGAAAAACTAAAATCGTTAAATTATTAAATTGTTAAAAGTATGAGGGAGGAAATTAACAATGCATAGGTTTAAAAAAATAGGGATAATAGCATCATTAGTGGCAACTATGACTTTTAGTATGGTGGCATGTTCTAGCAATAATCTAGAAGAGGGGAATGAAACAATAGATACAGCAGAAGCTAGTAATGAAGCATCACAAGAAACATCTACGGCAAAGTATATATTTATGTTTATTGGGGATGGAATGTCTTATCCACAAGTAAATGGTGCACAAATATATAACGGAACAGTTGATAATGAGGATTCAGTTGAATTAACAAGATTAGGATTTACTGAATTCCCAGTTACAGGCTCAGCATCAACTCAAGACTCAACATCATTTGCACCAGACTCAGCTTCAACAGCTACATCAATAGCTTAAGGAGTTAAAACACATAGTGGAGTTATAGGGTTAGAAGCTGATAAAACTACAGAAGTAACAACAATAGCTGAACAATTAAAAGAAAAGGGATATAAGGTTGGGATAGTTTCAACAGTTACATTAAACCATGCTACTCCAGCGGCGTTTTATGCTAATGTAGAATCGAGAAATAGTTATTATGATATAGCACTTCAAATGGCAGATAGTGATTTTGATTACTTTGCAGGTGGGGAATTGGGGCAACCTACAGGTAAAGATAAAGATCAAAGAGATATTTATGAAATATTAGAGGAAAAGGGATATACAGTAACTAGAGATAAAGATGAAATATTATCTCTTGACAACGAAAGTGGAAAGGTGTATGCAATTAATCCAGAGTTAGTTGGTGGAGCTATGGAATATAGCATTGACATGGATGAAGATTCGTTAAAATTAAGTGATTTAGTTAGCA
>JABLTO010041437.1_pt1 | contig 13969 bp, 10 predicted proteins | sample 7160091 | NCBI WGS metagenome assembly JABLTO01 (sample SAMN14651225, study PRJNA627086) | human gut metagenome | isolation source: feces | host: Homo sapiens
ACATATAATAATGAAAATGCGTTATCCTATACAATTTCGATTGCGTATATGTATGCAAGAAATCATTATACGATAATAAGAGAGATGCCAAGTGGCAAAGGATATGCGGATATGGTATTTATTCCTAAAGATGATAAACCAGCGATGATAGTAGAGTTAAAATGGAATCAGGAAGTAGAGACAGCGATAGATCAAATCAAAGAAAAGAAATATCCAAAGGGATTGGAAAAATATAGAGATAATTTACTATTAGTAGCAATAAGTTATGATAAGAAGACAAAGAAACATAGTTGTGTAATTGAAAAATATAAATAAAAAGCCAATTGTTTTGGCTTTTTATAATATTTTACCAGTTCCACCGCAATAGTAAGTGATAACAGTAATTAATTCTCCAGCAACATTTTTAACATAGTTATAGTCAGTTTTTTCGTTTCCTTGCACAATAAAGAAAATATCTTTAGAATCATTAGTAACTTTAGTTTTATTGACTTGACGAACTTCAAGGTAACAGATGATTTCATTGTTATCATCAATATAGCTGTATACATTAGCAGGAACTTCTTTGGGTTCCTCTTGACCAAGGGGAATGAATAATTCTTTGCCATCTGTTAATTTTAAACTTACATTACCAGTAATTTTATCAATATCATGGGCACCTAAGGCTAATTTAGATTCCATGGAAATAATATTATAAATATCAACAACAGGATTGATTCTTGTAATATCATGACGTTTTTTTAATAATTTAATTAAGTTTTCACTGGCAGGTATATTTTTACGTTTAGAAACACCTATTTTTTTATGTAAGTCATAAAAACCTTGAATAATTGGATCGTTTACATCTGATGATTTAAGTAGTCTTTGACTGTGAATATTTAAATAATCATTGAGACTATCACTATAATGATGATTATTTATTCCTGTAATACGCACGCCGATACATTTTATACCCAAATCTTTTACTGCTTGTTCAACTGTGAATTCCATATATATATCCCTCTTTTCCTATCTTTATAGTATGATTAAAATATATATCAAAATAATAGTTTTTTCAAGCAAAATGTTAACGTGCTATTTTATTAATACTTGTGTATAATATAGACGAGGTGAGAAAATGGCAAAAATATTAATTATTGAAGATGAAGAAAAACTTCGTGATGAATTAAAAGTTTACTTAAAGAATAATGGCTATATAGTAGAAGTAATTACCTCTTTTGAAAAAACATTAGATAAAATGATTTCTTTTGATGGTGATTTGATTTTATTGGATATCAACTTACCTAATGTTAATGGACAGTTTTTATGTAAAGAATATCGAAAAAATTCATCAAAACCAATCATCATTGTAACAAGCTGTAATAATGAAATGGATGAATTGATCTGTATAAATTATGGTGCTGATGATTTTGTTACTAAGCCTTATAATCCCTTGATTTTATTAGCTAGAATTGAAGCTGTTTTAAAAAGAACTAAAGCATCTTATGATAATATGCTTAGTTATCGAGACATTAAATTAGATGTATCAAAGAGTTTAATTATAAAAAATGAACAAACAATTGAATTATCTAAAAACGAATTAAAGATTTTATATTTTCTTTTAACTAATCGTGGTCAAATTAAATCTCGTGAAGAAATCATGACTTATTTATGGGATAGCGACATGTTTGTAGATGATAATACTTTGACAGTCAATATAAATCGTTTGCGTAAAAAATTAGAAGATATTGGATTAAAAGATGTAATTCATACTAGAAGGAAACAAGGTTATATAATTTTATGAAATTAAATGATTACTTGAAAAATCAAATAATTAATATTACGATTGCCTTTTTTACGATTGCTTTGGTATGGGTTATTTTGTGGGCTTTTAACTGTCCAAGGTTTTTAGTTTTTTATGTGCCGTTTTTAATTTTAATTTCATTTAGTTTGATTTGTGGATATGATTTTTGGCGAAAAAGGAATTATTATAATCGCTTTATTCAATGTTTAAGTGAGCTGGATGAAAAATATTTAATTACTGAATTGATTGAAGAGCCGCATTTCATTGAAGGAAAAATAATGGTTGATAGCATTTATGAGATAGATAAAGCGATGAAAGAGCATCTTAACAAATCGTTATTTTGTCAAAGTGAGTTAAAAGAATATATAGAAATGTGGTGTCATGAGGTGAAGACACCAGTAGCAACGAGTCAGATGATTATTGAAAATAATAAAAATGAAATAAATGATAGTATTAAAGAAGAATTGGTCAAGATCGATGATTATGTTGAACAAGTTCTTTTTTATGCGCGAAGTGAAAATGTTGAAAAAGATTATTTGATCAAAGAGGTTTGTTTACAGGATGTTGTAAATACAGTTATTAAAAGGAATAAGAAAGATTTAATTAGTAAAAAAATCAGGATTGATTTAGATGATCTAAATATAGTTATACCTAGTGATAAAAAATGGCTAGAATTTATTTTGCATCAGATTATTAATAATGCAATCAAATATAGTCAAAACCAGCCTTTTATTCATATCTATGCTCAAAAATATAAAGATCATGTTGAATTAATGATTCAGGATAATGGAATTGGAATTCTAGAAAGTGAAATTGACCGTGTTTTTGATAAAGGTTTTACTGGTAGTAATGGGCGTAATTTTAAAAAGAGTACGGGAATTGGCTTGTATTTATGTAAAAAATTATGTTTGCGTTTAAATCATCAAATCAAGATTGCTTCAAGTCATGGAAATACAGTAGTGACGATAATATTTCCTAATAATTCTTACATAACCTTACATTAATGTAAGGTTATGTTATTTTATTCGATGGAAGAAAAATATGTAATAGATATAATAGTTATTGAGGTGAAGATAAATGGAAAAAATATTAAGAATTGAAAGTATTGAGAAATATTATGGTAATAAAAGCAATCTTACTAAAGCCGTAGATAATATTACTTTTGATGTTGATGATGGCGAGTTTTTAGCAATCATGGGTGCTAGTGGTAGTGGAAAGAGTACGTTATTAAACTGTATTTCAACTATTGATAGGGTCACTAGTGGTCATATTTATTTACGAAATGAAGATATTACGAAATTAAAGGGCAATAAATTAACTAAATTTAGAAGGGATTCACTAGGTTTTATTTTTCAAGATTTTAACTTACTGGATACTTTAACATCATTTGAAAATATTGCTTTAGCATTAACGATTCAAAAAACTAATTACAAATTAATCGATCAAAAAGTTATTCAGGTTGCCAAAGCATTAGGAATTGAAGAAATTCTTAACAAATATCCATATGAACTATCAGGTGGTCAAAAACAAAGAGTAGCCTGTGCTAGAGCAATCGTTACTGATCCAGATTTGATTTTAGCGGATGAACCAACAGGTGCTTTAGATAGTAAATCAGCAAGAATGCTGTTAGATAGTTTAAATGTATTAAATTCAAAATTAAATGCAACAATAGTCATGGTTACTCATGATCCATTTACAGCTAGTTATGCTGATCGGGTTATTTTTATTAAAGATGGGAAAATTTTTAATGAAATAATTCGTGGTGAAAATTCACGTAAAGTATTCTTCAATAGTATTATGGAAGTTCAGACATTATTAGGTGGTGAGCTAAATGAAGTTATTTAGTTTAGCATTTAGAAATATTAAAAAGAGTATCAAAGATTATTCAATCTATTTTTTGACTTTGGTTATTGCAGTTGCTATCTTTTATATTTTTAATTCAATTGATAGTCAGACAGCAATGATGTCTCTTAATAAATTGAAGATGGATATGATTGAATCATTAGTAGATATTTTAAGTTATTTATCCGTTTTTGTTTCTGTTGTTTTAGGTTTTTTAATTGTTTATGCCAATAACTTTTTAATTAAGCGACGAAAAAAAGAAATTGGGATATATTTTACTTTGGGAATGTCTCGAGCAAAAGTTTCATTGATCTTAGTTTTAGAAACAATGATCGTTGGAATTGTTTCGTTGATAATTGGATTGATCTTAGGCGTCGTTTTATCACAGCTGATCTCAATATTTACTGCTAAATTATTTGAAGCTGATATGACTAAATTCGCATTTGTTTTTTCAAGTGATGCTTTATTATATGCAATTGTTAATTTTGGAATAATCTATTTGATTGTGATGGTTTTTAATATTATGACTTTAGGTCGATTTAAATTGATTGATCTATTATATGCAAATAGACGAAATGAAAAAGTTAAGATAAAAAATAGCTGGGTAATTTTTGGAATATTTATTATCTCGATAGCGATGATCGGTTATGCTTATAAAATCTTATATGATGGTGTAATGATGTCGGGTGGCTCAGACTTTTTAGTGATGATTATTTTAGGAGCACTAGGAACGTTTCTATTTTTCCTATCAGTAGCTGGATTTTTATTGAAAGTAGTACAGTTAAGAAAAAAGACATATTATAAAGGATTAAACATCTTTATTTTAAAGCAGGTCAATAATAAAGTTAATACTCATGTTGTTTCAACGACGGTAATATCATTGATGCTGCTTTTAACGATCGGAATTTTGTCTTCATCATTATCAATGGCAAATGCCATGAATGATTCATATCGAGACAACTGTCCAAATGATTTTACAGTATTAAGTAGTCAAGTTGATAAATTAAAAGATTTTAGAAATAGTAAAACTTATCAAGATACCATAAAGGATGATTATCAGTTTAGTTTTATTAAACTAGAAGGCATAACGCAAGGTGATTTCATCGCTGCAAAAAGCGATAAATATGCCAATATGGAATATGTGGGAAAGCAGCCAATGCAGGTTATTAAGGAAAGTGACTATAATCAGATTTTAACGATTCAAGGAAAAGATGAACAGATAGTTGATCTTGGTGATAATCAATATCAGTTGGTTGCTACTCTTCCGATGGCTTTAGAGTTTTATAATGAATTTCTTGAAGGTAATAATGCGGTTAAACTAGATAATATGACTTTAACTAGCAAGACTAAAAAGGTTGTTGAATTATCGATCATCAATGGTGAAGGTAATGAAGGATTTATTGTTGTAAATGATGCGATAGCTGAAAAATATGGTAATGAGATGGATGGTATTAATAATTATATTGTAGGTAATTATACTCAAAATAATGAAACTTATGAAAATAAGTTTATCGAATCGATCGATCAGTTTAATCAGGATAATCAAGGAAAATATATAGTCTCATTTACACGGATTCAAATGAGTGATTCAGCGATTGGTACTAGTGCATTATTTACTTTTATTGGATTGTATTTAGGAATTGTTTTTGCTATTAGTAGTGGTACAGTTTTAGCGATAGAACAATTATCAGAATCTTCTGATAATAAAGAAAGATATCGGGTCTTAGGACAATTAGGTGCTAGTAGACCAATGATAAATCGCAGTCTGCTTTATCAAATTGGAATTACTTTTGTTTTTCCTTTGGTTGTAGCTTTGATTCATAGTTTTGTAGCTTTAAATGAGATAAGTTATATTATTAATTTAATGGTAAGTATTAATATTGCTGATAAAATTTTAATTACTAGTATTTTTATTGTAATTGTTTATGGTGGCTATTATTTAGCGACATATCTTGCTAGTAATCGAATCATTAATGAAAGATGATCGGAAGGTAGAAAAGGAGGTTTCGATGTTGAAATCTCTTTTTCATATTTTGATGATATAAATATGAAGCAGCTTTACTTTAGATATTTAAATTGTTACTATTGATAAGGGGTGCGATAATGAAAAGAAAAGAACCAGTAATTAGTAATTTAGAAGAATCTTTATTTGATGATTGCGATCAGTATTATCAATGTTTATTTGTTGCAGATCCTCAAGATGCTGTGATAATAAAAAACACTTCAATTGATGAATGTAAATTTGTGAAAATTGATTTTAATAAAATAAAATTAGTTAATACTCATTTAGTAGATTGTGTTTTTGAGGGATGTGATCTATCAAATTTAGAGTTTAATAAAATCAGTATTCATCGCTGTCGTTTTGTTAATTGTAAAATGGTTGGAATTGGTTTTATTGATTGTTCAATTAGAGACGTTTTATTTCAAGATATTCAGGGACGTTATATGAATATAGCTTTAGGAAATATGCGTAATGTTGAATTTAAAGATACTTGTTTAGATGAAAGCAGTATTATGGAAGTGGATATGAAGCAGCTGGAATTTAATCATGTTAGTTTAATTAATAGTGAAATATTTAAGACTAGTTTATATGGATTAGATTTAAAGCACGCCAATATTGAGGGAATTAGAATTGATATGTATAGTTTAAAAGGGGTTCATGTTGATATGTATCAAGCAATAGCGCTTTCAGGATTACTGGGAATAATTGTTGATTAAAGATAAGAAAATGATATTATTGACAAATGAAAAAAAATAATGACAAAAAATAATTCTGTGCTATAATGATGAAGTTATAAGAGAGGTCATGATGATGAAGATAAGAAATATTGCAATTATAGCTCATGTTGACCATGGGAAAACAACACTTGTGGATCAATTGTTAAAATTATCTGGTACATTTAGAGATAATGAACAAATTACAGAAAGAGCGATGGATAGTAATGCTCTTGAACGAGAAAGAGGAATTACTATTTTAGCTAAAAATACTGCGATTAATTATAAAGATTATCGTATTAATATTATGGATACACCAGGTCATGCGGATTTTGGTGGTGAAGTTGAAAGAATTATGAATATGGTTGATGGAGTATTGCTGGTAGTTGACGCCTATGAAGGAACAATGCCACAAACTCGTTTTGTCTTGAAAAAAGCTTTAGAAGCTAAAGTAAAACCAATTGTCGTTATTAATAAAGTTGATCGTCCGGTTGTAATAACTGCATTTTTTGAGTTGATACAGTTGATTTGATCATTATTGGTAAAGTAATAATATTAACAACAACGGTAATTCCAATTACTCCAATAGCTACATTTCCCACAAATTGATCAATAAATAAAATTCCTTTTGCTAATGGAATAACAAATATGAAATCAAACCACCCTGCACTTAATGACCAAGGTGTTGACATTGTTATTGCTCGAGATGCAATAAGTTCACCATTTTTATCAAGATTTTGTGCACATCCTGTTAAAATAGCGACTAGGAAAACCAAACAAAATACTTTTAAGATTTTTTTAGTTTTTTTATCTAATACCATTTAACCTTCCATCCTTTTTAATATTTTTTTATACAAATATTTTAGCTCATTTAGATTAGAATTAAAATCTAAATCTAAATATTTATTTCGTACTATAACAATATAATCACAACTATCATTAAAATTTATAGTTTGTTGAACAATCATTCTAACTTGTCGTTTAATTTTATTTCTAACTACTGCTTTACCTAATTTTTTACTCACAGATATTCCAACACGTGCATGACCTACATCATTTTTTAAATAATAAATAATGAAAGATCGATTAGCTATACTTTGTTTCTTCTTAATAATATAACTAAAATCTTCATTTTTTTTAACTCGATAATCTTTTTTCATAATTTTCAGAAAAAAAACCCACCGTAAAGTGGATTTTTCTTAAGCAGATAAGACTTTTCTTCCTCTTTTACGGCGACGTGCAAGTACTTTTCTTCCTCCTACAGTAGCCATTCTAGCTCTAAAACCATGAGTTTTTGATCTTTTTCTTTTATTTGGTTGATATGTTCTTTTCATTAATTACACCTCCAAAATTTTTATACTTTTTATACAAATAACATATGCTCCCCCATTTTATATGAAAAACCTCTTTAAGTCAATGAAATTCAAGGAAAAAGTAAATTTAGATAAAACTAACAGTTACTATTTATAATTTAAATAATAGAATTAAAAAAAAGCATAACACTTTTATCAAGTTTGTTATGCTTTTTCATTTTTTAACATAGATAAAACTATTTACATCAAAGATCCTGTAAAAGTAGAATCAATCAAATATTAATTTATTTTTTTACATAATTAATCTTCTTTTCTTTTATGTCCAGATAAAATGGTAAACATGCTTAATAAGCCAAGTCCTGCAAATAAACAAATTAGGTTATTATCACCAGTATCTATTGCTGTTGTATCACTTGATTCTACTGGAATTACAACTTTACTTGTATCTACTGTATTAACTATTAATTCATCTATTTTCATACCTAAGACATTTGTTACATTATCTACTTCTTCTTGTGTTGCTTCTGGATCTTCTAATACTTCTTTTGCTTCATTTAAAGCATCTACTACTATTGCCCATGATTCAATACTATAGTTTGCCACATTTAAGCTATTTGCTTTATTGATCAATTCTTGTAATAAGTCTTTATTCGGTTTTAATCTTAAATCTAAGAAAGCTTTTACTAACTCTGTAAATACTTCATCAACTTCATCTAGCATTGCATTAACATCTGCTAATACAACATTTGCTTTATCTAATGCTGGTAACATATCAGACCATGTTGATTCAATGTATTTGCTTTCATCTAATCCATTGATTTGATCTACTTGTTTTTGTAATGCACTCTTATCACCTTTGTAGAATTCTAACATCTGCATTGCATTTGCTAGTCGATCAAAAGCATTATTTACTTCTTCTTGAGTAGCTTTTTCATTACTGTATACTGCTTTAGCATTTTCTAATGCTTCATTGAATTCAGTTACTACAGCTGGTACGACATTTTCTAAATCTGCAGCTTCTGCCATATCAATAGCTATAGCTAATGCTTTTTTATCTCTATCATTAGCAATTTTTACTAAACTATCTTTAGCATCTTGTAATAAATTAAAAACATTATCTACATCTGTTTGACTAGAATCACTATTATCTAAAATAATTTGTTTTGCATTTATTAATTGCTCATCAAAAATTTTCCATGATGTTTCTGTATATAATTTTTCATCAATTTTTACACATTCTTCTACTAATCTAATAAGTTCAGCGATATTACCTCTTAATGTTAATTTATCAGCAGTTTCATTTAATTTTGTATTAATTTCATCAATTATTTCTTGATTATAAGTATCTTTTTTACAAATAATCTGGGCTTTATCATATACTTCTTTAAATTCTATCCAGCTTGTAACTGTAGTATTATTTTCATCATAGCCTGCTGTTATTTTTTCTTTTACTAAATTTAAAGTATCTTTTAAATTTGAATTATCGCTTGTTTGATATACTTCAATTTCTGATATTCCTGGATATGGAGAACCAGCATCGGTAGAATATGAATTAATTGTTACTTTAACATCTTTAATTATTTGATCATTCATATTGATAATAAATGTATAACCATTTTTTGATCCAGTGGAATTTGTATAAACTTTTTCCCAATCACCATTTTCTTTTTGTACTAAAACATCGAATCCTAATTGTGTATTACGATAGCCATTTTCTTCAAAAGCAACTTTTATATAATTTATAGAATAACTTTTATCTAATGTTACTCCTCCAGATACTGGTAAATTAGTTCTTGAATTTGCAACCCAACAATCTTCAAAATTACCATTATTTATCTTTTCTTTTGAATAAGAACTCATTAATTCATTATCTGCATACGGTGTTCCTAACAAAGCAACATTCGTATTATCTTCATGAATAAGATAATTTTTAGCTAATTCTAAATAGCCTTCTGCCTGATATATTTTATCATTTGTAGCAGTTTCAATATTTTCAAAGATATCTTTAGCTTGTTGATAATAATATTGATATTTAGCAAAATATTCAGATATATATTCATTTTTATCTTCATTTGCTAAATTATCTATATCATTTTTTAACTTACTGATGTCTACTAAATTATTAACTGCATTTTTTAATGTATCAATTGCATTTTTATAATCACTACTATTACTATTTACATCATTTATAATAATTTGGGCATTATCAATAGCTTTCAATAGAACATTATAACTTAATTTAGAATAATTATTTTCATCTAATGACATTGCTTCATCAACTAAATCATTTAACTGATTAATTAAATTACTTGCAAATGATATTTGAAGCTCATCAATGACTTTACCATCATTAACTAATTGAATTGTTGTTTTATCATTAACAATTGTATCGCCTGATAAAACATTTTCATCTTCAACACATTGTAATTCGCCACTTCCAGCATATAAAAATGATAACAATTCATCTACTGTAATTCCATCTTGAACCCCATTTATAATCTTATTTTCAATAAACATTGATGTTCCATCTATTAGCTGGATTCCTTTACTTGAATAAATTTTCATTTCACATAATGCTGGATAAATTCCACCATTAGTCTCAAAAGTAATTTTTACATCATTAACTAATTTAGCTTCATCTAATGGAATATTTATTGTATATGATTTATCTTCCTCATTATAACTTTGACCACTATAAATTTTTTCCCAGTCTGCATCATTATTTTTAGTTTCAATATAAAATTTCATTATATTATTTCCTAATACTGGACGTGTTTCAAAAATTAACTGTAATCCATAAATTGAATATTCTTGATTAAATTTAATTCCTGCACTTACTGGAGTTGCTGAAGTTTGAGCAATCCACATTGATCCAGCATTATTATCATTAATACGACTTGCAGCATAGCTTCCTAAAGTTGTATCTGCATAAGCAGTTCCTTCTAAAGCAATATTTTCATCCACGATTTTATCTTTTTGAGCTTGTCCAGTTAAATAACCATCACATATTTCTAAATATATTTCATTTAATCCTCGATATTCTTGATTACCATCAGCAGCTTTTACTATCGTAGAATAATTAACATCATTAGTTACAACATCCCAACCAATGTTAAAATAGTCTTGATTACTTGATGGAGCAATAAAATTACCTGTTTGCATTGCATCTTCTAATCGATTTAACCATAATTTCCACATTTCATAACTATAATCTTGTTCTAAACCATTATATTGTCGATGTGCATATGTTTGTAATGTCTTAGAGCTCCAAATACTTACAATAGCTTTAGCATTAATTATCATCATATCCTTTGAATAATCATCATATGTACTACTATTTCGTGAATCACTATAAAAATTAGTAGCTTTTGATATCCATGTACCATATAACGAATCTTTTTCAAAACCTGCTATTTCATCTATAAGCAAAATACTATTTAATAACTTATCTTTATATTTTGTAAAGATTTCATAATTTTTACTATTATATGCCTCATTTATACGTTCAAAAAATTCTACTTGGCTATTGGCAACAGTCTGTCTTAAAATATCAACTACATCATAAACATAACATTCATTATCTTTAAATTTATCAAAATCTTTCATTAATAAATCAGTTGCTTTTTCAAATTTTGTAGGATCATATGTTAATTTATAATCTCCTATTACAATCTCTGGATTAAATGATGGACGCATATTAGTAATACAATTTACATTACCAGTATGATATTTTGCACTACCGTCTTCATTATTAGCACCATAAGCAGTAGATAATAAGATTTTCCATGCTTCCCAAGCATTTTGAGAATATTCGCCATAACGTCTAGTAATATATTCTTTTAACCATGCCTCAGTATCTTTAGCTTCACTTTCCCAAGCCATTTCCCAAAATAAATCATAATTGACTGGATTTAAAAGAGTTCCCTCTGGTGTGATTCCGATTCCTTTCATATGCTTTGATTCACTATTTGCTTTTGTAATCTGAGTTGCTAAATATTCTAATTCACCATGCATTCCTGTTCTTCCACCATAGTTATCCAACATACAAAATACCCATGATGTTCCACCAAACTCTTTACCATTCCAATTTGTAGTATTACTCCAATGAGGATTTTCTGTAGCATCTAAATCTAAAACAAGAACATGATCTTCTTTATTTTCACCAAAGCCTTCTAAAATTTCAGGATTAGGATTAGATAACCATGATTGAATTACCCATACAGCATTTTCATCATATTCCATCATTTGATCTAAAATATGCGCTGACATTTGCGGTTTACTTAGATCAGGAGGAATAATCCCACCTTCATGAGCTAAATCACCAGCATAAAAATTTGTAATTTGTCCATAAATATATTCTTGTGTATCATAAAATTTCTGAGCTAAATCATCATAGCCATCATAAGTCGTTTTTAATATTGGAGGACGTGTAAATCCTGACCAATCACCTTGTTCAACCATATATGGATCAATATCTTCATAACCATAATCTTCCATTAACGTTTCATTAGCAATGTCACCAAAATGTTCTGGCATTGCTCCCATAAAACCTTGTAAACAAGGCTTCATACCTAAAACAGCCATTTTACGTTGATTAGTTCTTGCCATTTCAACTGTATCAATAACCCATTCGTCACTAACTGGTCCGCCATAAGATTCTAAATTTCCCATTAACCACCAGGCTTTATAGGAATAACCACATACGAATGATTTTGCTTCTTCGATATCATAACCATAATTTTGTAAATACTCTATCCATAGTGCTTCAGTAGCAGTAGTATCCAAAATCAAATTAACCCCATTTAATGCAAAATAATCTAATTCTCTTTGCCATTCATCGTATCCCCAAAATGGCATTGTATAGGATAACGTACAATAATTATAAGCATAACGTATTTCATAAGGTGATTCTTTGTAGATAACTTCATTTAATACGGGAATAGTATCCGGCATTTTTACTTGTTTAGTTTGCTGTGAAATATGAACGTTACAATAATATTTCAAAAAATAATTTAATCCTGTAGTTAGGGATAAACCTTCATTACCTTTAATATGAATTTTTCCATCTAAAGAAGATAGTTCATAATAATCTTTGCCAGAATCATTTTCTGCTAATTCAAAAGTAAACCAATCATTATACTTTTCACCTAATATTCTTGTAATAACACCTCTAACCTCTGCAAATACATCAGCATCATTAAAAGTATCAGCTATATTATATTTACCATTTTCATCACTAATAGCTTTAGTATCAACATGATAATTTTCTAATAGCCAGTCATCATACGATTCTATATTTAAATCTGTGCGTGTTTCAATTTTTTCAACATCACTTTTAATTCCATAAACTTTTATTTCTGAAATTTGTGAGTTTGCCCCTTCTCCATTTGAATTTGCTGTAACATTTACTCGTATCACACGATATGTATTATTACTATCAAGAATAAATTCATCACCATTTTCATTACTTTCTTTAAGCTCTGTTTTAGCAATTCGTTCAAAATGAACGCCATCTAAACTGCCATACAATGAATAAGCAAATTTAACATTACCTTGAGGCATATAAACCTTAATTTTTGATATATCATAATTTTCTAATAAATCAACATCTACATATTTAGGATAATCCTCACCAATCCATGAAGTCGATCTTTGTCCATCTACAACTAATGATGAAAAATTACTATTAGTAGTTGATCTAGTAGGTTTACCATATGCAATATTATCAGGATCATTAGGATCTACACCTGGCATATCAGGTACTTCATAGTCAGGATTTTCTATTCCATAAACCTCTAATTCATTTATATGCACACTAGTATTAGCTGAATTATACGTCATTTTAACTTTAACATATTTTGCAACTTTAGTTTCAAATAAATAAGTTTCCCCATTTTCTGTTTGTAAAGTATTATCGGTTTTTTCTCCTACTTTTTCATAATTAAAACCATCAACGCTTGTATAAACTTCATAATTATAATAACGGCTTCCATTATAATATGGGATAACTATTATTTTTGAAACATCAAAATACCCATCTAAATCAACTAATAATTCACTTGGATATAAACCACCGTCCCAATAAGTAGTCTTATCACCATCTACTGCTCGAGATGAATTTCCATTACTTGCAATAGTTAATTTATTTAAAGCTACGTTTGATAAACCATCGCTATTTTCAATAGCTTTAACATCAATAGCTAAATACCCGATAATCATTGTAATGACAATCAAACTTTTAACTATTTTTTTTAATATCTTCATATCTTTCCCTTCTATCGTTTTAAACTTTATATTTTTATCATAATTATATTTATAA